>ULWJ01048995.1_pt1 | contig 9208 bp, 8 predicted proteins | sample 1960221 | NCBI WGS metagenome assembly ULWJ01 (sample SAMEA4835809, study PRJEB28245) | human gut metagenome | biome: gut microbiome; material: fecal sample | place: Denmark | collected 2008 | reverse complement strand
AAACGCCGCTCCCGTTCTCGAAAGCGGATGCAAAAGTAGAGCTTTTTAGAATACGCACCAAATATATCTTTCAATTTTTCCCAATATTTTTGAAACTTTTTCCTAACTCGCTGATTTGTAAATGTGTTGTAGAACATAAAACAGAACAGGGAACAGGCTGATGAAAGGAAGGGACACATTATAATATATGCGCACGTACATGCGGGCACGTAGGCGGGCGCGTATACAAGCGCACACGTGTGTACATAACACGTATATATTCACAGAACCTTAAACACTCACGCTTTTATATAAACCACAGACCTGCCGGCACCACGCATACGGATAACACCGGAACTTACAAATTCCTGCAAATCAGATATTGCACGCCGCCCCGTAACATGGACAAGACCTGCATATTCAGCACGGGTAATGCATACATTGGCATCCAGAAAGTCCAGCATACTCTGTTTTCGTACATCCATATCTCCCACCGCTTTCGGTTTCTCCGGAAAAAATCGTTTATCGGCGCGTTCAAGTTCCATTTTATTGGATACATAACGTTTAAACTCCACGCCGGGACGAAATTTCACCGTAGACATTTTGATTGACTCTGCACGAATATCTTTTTTCGTCATGGCAGGCCGGGTACACTTCAACGAGGTGCTGAAGAATCCAAGCCCTTCTATCTCCACCGTGTAGCCATCCGCCAGCCAATCGCCGAGCGCGGTAGAGATAGCCTGCATAATACCCACAATCATTGCATGGGGCATATGCTCCTCACGAAAGACCTGATTCATAAAGTCCTTACCGGAAATGGTTCCTTTTGAACGGACACGTGCATGAAGCGGTTTCGGTTCTTCACCCTCAGGAACCGGCGTCTCATAAAAATCATAATAAACACTCATAAGCTCTATATTTTAATGGTTTATTGAGAACAGGGAAGAACAGACCGCAAATGTCGGAAAGGTAAACTCTGAAGTCAACAGGAATGAGCAACAAAGATACGAATAATTATTCGTACCACAGCCGTGTTACTTAATTACTTCATCCGTGTTCTTTTCATACAACAGCTGTTGTATGAAAAGAACACGGATGAAGTAGGATTAGTTTTCCGTATATCTATCTTCTTGAAAGTTCATATATCATCTACATTTATCAGATAATCCTTATCTATTAAAACATAACGATACCCCCTTGATATACATTGCTCTAAATTATACCTATTAGTACGGCTTACATCCTCGAACGTTATATCCGTCGACAGCCTCTTTTCTATGACACTCTCCTTATCCAATATATCTTGAAAATGAAATCTTATATATTCCTGACTGAATATTAGGCAGAGATATTTTATATGCTTTACATATTCATCCGTAAAGTCCTTTTCCCAACCAAAAGGGATATAGCATCCTTCAATAATCAGGTTTTGGGAATTTTCAATGCAGGTCTTTATCATCTCCCGGACAATAGGCCACAGATAATTTGTCAATTCCATATCACTGCTATCGGCAGGCAATGTGCATTGCTTGCTTCTGATAAGCCCCATCTTCAAATGGTCTATCGACAAGTAAGGATATTTATATTTCTCCAATAGTTTTTGCGCCAACAGGGTCTTTCCCGTATGTGTGTCTCCTGCAATAAGAATAATCATATATTTTGAGTTAGGTACATAAAGTGCGGTACTATCAATCGGACGGTTTCTATATAATCTATATTCTTTCCCAATGTCTTTGAGTCATCACATTTACATAATATTCGCAAATATAGGAAAAATGATTTATCTCCACACATAGGAAAAGAAAGTAACCGAATCTTCGTTTTCGGCATAATGACGATAATCCATCGGCGTTCACGAATACGGATAAATATGGCGATACAAATAAAATATTAAAACCTCGGTGTGACAAAACCGAAAAATCATGCGACAGATAGAGAAAATATCAACCTAATTATTTATCTTTGTTAGCTTGAAAAGTTAGCATACCAAAAACAATAAAACAATGAAAGATTTCTTGAAATTTACGCTCGCCACCGTAACGGGTATTATCATATCGAGCGTCGTGTTGTTTTTCATCAGCATTCTCGTAGTTTTCAGCATGGTTTCATCCTCGGAATCGGAAACGCAAGTGCGTAAGAATTCCGTCATGATGCTGGACTTGAACGGTATACTGACCGAACGAAGTCAGGAGAATCCGCTGGATTTCCTTATGAAAGAAGACTACAAAACGTATGGACTGGACGATATTCTTTCTTCTATCAGGAAAGCGAAAGAAAATGAAGATATCAAAGGTATTTACATTCAGGCAACTTCACTGGGAGCCGGATTCGCTTCGCTGGAAGAAATTCGAGACGCGCTGAAAGACTTCAAGGAATCGGGTAAATTCATCGTGGCTTACGGCGATACTTACACGCAGAACCTTTACTACCTGTCCAGCGTCGCGGACAAAGTGCTGCTGAACCCGCAAGGTATGCTCGAATGGCGAGGACTGGCAGCTACTCCGATGTTCTTTAAAGATTTACTGGAAAAAATCGGTGTAGAGATGCAGATATTCAAAGTGGGTACATACAAATCCGCAGTAGAACCGTTCATCTCCACTGAAATGAGCCCCGCCAACCGCGAGCAGGTAAATGTATATCTGTCTTCCATTTGGGAACAGATTACGAGCTCCGTTGCCGAATCGCGCAACCTTTCTGTAGAAGCGCTGAATAAGGAAGCAGACCGCATGCTGATGTTTTACCCGGCAGAGGAGAGCGTGAAGAACGGATTGGTGGATACCCTGATATATAAGAATGATGTACGCGACTACCTGAAAAACATGGTAGGTATCGACAAAGACGACAACATGCCGGTGCTGGGTATTCAGGACATGATAAACGTAAAGAAAAACGTACCCAGAGACAAGAGCGGAAACGTGATTGCCGTATATTACGCGTATGGTGAGATTGACGGCGGTTCGTCCGCCTCTACCGACGAGGGTATCAATTCCGAAAAGGTTATCAAAGACTTGCGCAAACTGAAAGATGATAAAAATGTAAAGGCCGTCGTACTGCGTGTGAACTCTCCGGGCGGTAGCGCATACGGTTCCGAACAAATATGGTACGCCATAAACCAACTGAAAAAAGAAAAACCCGTAATCGTATCTATGGGTGACTATGCCGCATCCGGCGGTTACTACATCGCCTGCAACGCCGACACCATCGTTGCCGAACCTACCACGCTGACCGGCTCTATCGGCATCTTCGGAATGATGCCCAACGCCAAAGGGCTGACCGAAAAACTCGGTGTGAACTTCGACGCAGTAAAGACCAATCCGTATGCCGATTTCGGCAACCTGACCCGCCCGATGAACGATGGTGAGAAAGGATTGATGCAGATGTACGTCAACAAAGGTTACGAACTCTTCCTGACCCGTTGTTCCGACGGACGCGGCATCAGCATGGAAGAGTTGGACAAGATAGCGCAAGGCCGCGTATGGACAGGAAGCACTGCCAAAGAGCTGGGACTGGTGGACGAACTGGGCGGTCTGGACAAGGCTTTGGAGATTGCCATTGCCAAAGCGGGTGTAGACGCTTACACCGTAATGAACTATCCTAAGAAAGAGGGATTTTTGGAAAGCCTGATGAATACGAATCCCGGAAATTATATCAAGGCTCGCATGCTAAACGGAAAAATGAACGATGTGTACCGTCAATTCAGCATTATCGAGAACTTTGACAAGATAGACCGTATACAGGCACGTGTACCGTTTGAACTGAACATACAATAAATTTAAATGAGAGATGCATCCGTAAAAATACACCATTGGCTATATCCCCTGTCCTGGCTCTACGGGATAGGAGTATGCTTGCGAAATAAACTCTTTGACTGGGGCTGGCTCCGGTCAAAGAGTTTTGACGTTCCTGTGATATGTGTAGGCAATCTTGCCGTAGGTGGAACGGGCAAGACGCCACATACGGAGTATCTGATAAGGTTATTGCAGAATGAGGGCGTAAATGTGGCGACACTGAGCCGCGGCTACAAACGAAAAAGTAAAGGGTATGTACTGGCAACCGCCGAGAGCAGTGTACAGAAAATCGGTGACGAGCCGTATCAGATAAAAAGCAAGTTTCCGGACATACGGGTGGCGGTAGATGAAAACCGCTGTCATGGTATCGAGCAGTTGCTTAAATTGAAAAGTCCCGCTGTGGATGCAGTGCTGCTGGATGATGCTTTCCAGCATCGCCACGTAAAGGCGGGAATGAATATTCTGCTGACCGACTACCACCGGTTGCTTTGTGATGATGTCCTGCTGCCTGCGGGAAGACTGCGCGAACCTGCCTGCGGGAAGAACCGCGCCCAGATAGTCATTGTAACGAAGTGTCCGGATGACATCAAGCCGATAGACTTCAACATTATTACCAAAAGGCTGCATCTGTACCCGTACCAGCAATTGTATTTCTCCAGATTCCGCTATGGCTCGCTACTACCGTTATTCCCCGAAAAGACGAAAGAGAGAATATCCTGTACGGGAAGCGAGCAGGTACTACTCGTTACGGGCATCGCCTCTCCCGCCCCGCTGGTGGAAGAAGTGGAATCGTACACTCCCAATGTCAATCTGCTGGAATTCGGCGACCATCACGACTTCGGCGAAAAAGACCTGCAACTCATTGAGGAGCAATTTGCCCGGTTGAAAGAGGGCAAAAGACTGATTATCACAACGGAAAAGGATGCTACCCGACTGAAAAATCATCCGGCTCTGAACGAAACGCTGAAACCGTACATTTATGTACTCCCCATCGAAATAGAGTTTTTGCAAAATCAACAATATATATTTAACCAAAACATTATTGGCTATGTTAGAACGTATTCAAGAAACCGCAGCTTATCTGAAAGGTAAGATGCACACGCGTCCTGAGACAGCGATTATCCTCGGAACCGGACTTGGCAGCCTTGCAGGCGAAATTACCGAGAAGTATGAAATAAAGTATGAGGATATTCCCAACTTCCCCGTTTCTACGGTAGAGGGACACAGCGGTAAGCTGATTTGCGGCAAGCTGGGCGATAAAGATATTCTGGCCATGCAGGGACGCTTCCATTTCTACGAGGGATATTCCATGAAAGAAGTGACGTTCCCGGTGCGTGTGATGCGCGAATTGGGCATCAAGACCTTATTCGTTTCTAACGCCAGCGGTGGTACGAATCCTGATTTTGAAATCGGCGACCTGATGATTATCACCGATCACATCAATTTCTTCCCCGAACATCCGCTGCACGGCAGGAATATTCCTTACGGCCCGCGTTTCCCGGATATGAGCGAGGCCTACGATAAAGAACTTATCCGTAAGGCGGACGCAATTGCCGCCGAAAAGGGTATCAAAGTACAACATGGCGTGTACATCGGTACGCAAGGGCCTACGTTTGAAACTCCGGCGGAATACAAAATGTTCCGTATCCTGGGTGCGGATGCGGTAGGTATGTCTACCGTTCCCGAAGTAATCGTTGCGAACCACTGCGGCATCAAGGTGTTCGGCGTATCGGTTATCACGGACTTAGGCGTGGAAGGCAAGATTGTAGAGGTGTCTCACGAAGAGGTGCAGAAAGCTGCGGATGCCGCACAGCCGAAGATGACGGAGATTATGAGGGAGTTGATTAACAGAGCGTAAGTAAACAAATAGTTGAAAGTTGATAGTCGGGAGTTGAAAGTTGCCGTGCAGTGTAAGTATGTAGTAACTATTCGCTTTCAACTATCAACTTTCACCTTTCAACTAATTAAGATGAGAACAGAAATAGCAACTCTCGGTGAGTTCGGCCTCATCCGCCACCTGACCGAGGGTATCGAATTAAAAAACGAATCAAGCCGGTACGGCATCGGTGATGATGCCGCCGTCCTCTCCTACCCGGCGGACAAAGAAGTGCTGGTTACCACCGATTTATTACTGGAAGGCGTACATTTCGATTTGACGTATGTGCCTTTGAAGCATTTGGGATATAAAGCGGCCATAGTGAATTTTTCCGATATATATGCCATGAACGGTACACCCCGGCAAATCACCGTTTCGTTGGGACTGTCCAAACGTTTCAGCGTAGAGGATATGGAAGAACTGTATGCCGGCGTCCGCCTTGCCTGTGAGGAATATGGCGTGGATATTGTGGGCGGCGACACGTCTTCTTCTTATACGGGGCTTACAATCAGCATCACTTGCATTGGAGAAGGTGAAAAAGGAAAGGTCGTTTATCGCAACGGCGCCAAAGAGACTGACCTTATCTGCGTTTCCGGTGACTTAGGTGCAGCTTATATGGGTCTGCAACTGCTGGAACGTGAAAAGAGCGTCCTTAAAGGTGGCGACAAAGATTTACAACCAGATTTCGCAGGCAAAGAGTATCTGCTGGAACGGCAACTGAAACCGGAAGCCCGCCGCGATATTATTCAGAAATTGACTAAAGAAGGTATTCAGCCTACTTCCATGATGGACGTTTCCGACGGGTTATCTTCGGAATTACTGCATATCTGCACGCAAAGCAAGGTCGGTTGCCGCATTTATGAGGAGCATATCCCTATCGACTACCAAACTGCTGTTATGGCAGAGGAATTCAATATGAACCTGACGACTTGCGCCCTCAACGGCGGCGAGGATTACGAACTTCTGTTCACCGTGCCTATTGCCGACCATGAGAAAGTGTCTGACATGGAAGGTGTCAAGCTGATAGGTCATATCACTAAACCGGAATTAGGTTGTGCCCTTATCACCCGCGACGGACAGGAATTTGAGTTGAAAGCACAAGGCTGGAACCCGCTTAAAGAGGAATCCGCTACTTCCGAGGCGACAGAGGATATGGAAGATTCTAAAGAATAGAACTGAAAAGCAAAGGGTAGAGCTGAAAAGCCGAGTAAAAAACGGACAAACAATGTTCTTACAAAGTTTTTCAGTATTTTTTCTAAAATAAAAAACGCTGATACTTAGCCACGTAGCCAATTATCAGCGTTTTTTATCTCTTAACCTCTTGCATAGTCCAAAACTTTCACTACCTTTGCAACCGCAAAAGAGATAGAAATGGTGCCATAGCTCAGTTGGTAGAGCAAAGGACTGAAAATCCTTGTGTCCCCGGTTCGATTCCTGGTGGCACCACCTTTAAAAGACTTCAAATTTGGTAAATCCCTGAAAATTAAACATTTCAGGGATTTTCTTTTTTTCCCAATCCGCATATTTTTGGCAAAATAACGCACTTCCGTAGTGCTAAATCGTGGACAATTTTAGTCTCGAAAAAATGTCCACGAATTGTACCGTAAGTCGTTGATTGTCTTATCGTTTGATTCTTGCCATTCTGCACGATTCAGTAACTTTAAACATTAATTTTTAGAGTATGAAACGACAGACTTTCAACGTACTGTTCTTCATCCGCAAAACAAGAACAGTAAAATCAGGTGAAACACCTATCATGTTGCGGATAACTATTCAAGGTCAATTAGCTGAAATGCAGCTAAAACGAACCGTTAAGCCTGAACTTTGGTCGCAAGCCAAAGAACGGTGTACAGGTAAAGATTCTAAATCAGTAGAAGTAAATCGCTATTTGGAATCGGTAAAATTACGCTTGTATGAAATTCATCGGACTTTGGAAGATGAAAACAAACTAATCAATCCGATAGAGATTAAGAGACGTTTTCTCGGACTGGATGAAAAGCATAAGATGTTCTTTGAAGTATTCCAAGAACATAACGACAAATGCAGGGAACTGATTGGTAAGGATTATGCCAAAATAACTATCTCCCGATTTGATACTTGTTTACGGTATTTCAAAGAGATGGCTTTGAAAAAGTACCATCTAAAGGATATTCCCATGAAAGAAATAAGTCATGCCATCATTCAGGATTATATTCATTTCCTGAAAACAAAGAAGGACTTGCAAGAGAATACGGTAATCCGCTACATGAAAGTGGTGAAGAAAATAACCAATATGGCATTGGCTAATGATTGGATGGAGAAAGACCCGTTTATCAATATCCGTTTCCACGAGCAGGAAGTACACAAAGAGTTTCTTACCAAAGAAGAATTAGAAACTATGCAAAACAAAGTATTTGATGTTCCTCGACTGGATTTAGTACGTGATATTTTTCTATTTCAATGCTTCACGGGGTTAGCTTTCATAGATGTATCAGAATTAAAAGCAGAACATCTTGTGTCTGATAATCAGGGAAATTTATGGATTAGGAAAGCAAGACAGAAAACGAAAGTCATGTGCAACATTCCTCTTTTGGATATACCTTTAGCCATATTGGAGAAATACGAAGGGCATCCACTGGCGAAAAAGAAAGGAACATTGTTGCCCGTTCCATGCAACCAAAAGCTAAATAGTTACTTGAAAGAAATTGCTGATTTATGCGGTATCAAGAAAAATTTAACCACGCATACCGGACGGCATACATTTTCGACGGTTGTCGCTTTAGCCAATAATGTATCATTAAAAATGTAGCTAAAATGCTCGGTCATACCAATACAAAAATGACGCAGCGATACGCAAAAGTATTAGATCAAAGTATTCTTCGAGATATGCAGAATGTACGGGAGAGTTTCTCTACTAAAACCATCTAAAGATAGAGAAACGGCTATCCAATCCATTCGGACGGTAGCCGTTTTTCTATATTCATCCTATTAAAAACTAAAGAGAATAATCTTCTACATTATAGGCAGAACGAAACCTATCTTCCAATACTTTCCTAATATCCGATTCACGGAACAGCACTTTGCCCGAAAGTTGAATAAAAGGGAAAATGCCATCATCCCGATAATACTGCAAAGTTCTACGACTGATTTTGAGGATAGAACAAAGTTCTTCACTTGTCAAATACCGTTCACCCTCAAACATAGGCTTATTATTCTTCAATGTATATTCTATATAAGGTAAAGCCCTATCTAACGATTGCAATAATTCTTGGCTATCCTCATTCGTATATAAGTCCATAAGCAATTATTCTTTAGTGGTTACTTTTATTCTACCTGAATCCAATAGTTTTTGTACTTCGGCAACCTTATAATATACCTTCTTGCCAACGGTCGAAAAAGAAAGTTTGCCACTTTCGCGTAAAGACTGTAATGTTCGCAAAGGAATATTTAAGGAAGCAGCCAATGTCCTACCCTCTATCCATTCTTTCTCAATACACATATCAAAAGGATACAAAGAAATATTATCTGCCAATGATACAATCTGTTTCAACTTCTTTCTAAAAGAATCGAAGGAAACTCTTTCTAT
>ULWJ01031337.1_pt1 | contig 9219 bp, 7 predicted proteins | sample 1960221 | NCBI WGS metagenome assembly ULWJ01 (sample SAMEA4835809, study PRJEB28245) | human gut metagenome | biome: gut microbiome; material: fecal sample | place: Denmark | collected 2008 | reverse complement strand
CCGAGGCTGCCGCCGCCGCACTGGCCCTGCGCGCCTGCCGCGCCGCGCTGCTGGCCGAGTTCCCGGATGCGGTCATCGAGGCAGAGCAGCGCGAAATTTCCGCGCAGGAAGGCGCAGAAACGGCAGCTGTGACCTATATTTTCACCGCCAACATCGCCGCACCGCCGTGATTCGACATATTTTGCTTAGTATGACGAAATGGCTGATAAAATTTTGTGCAATATTCATAGTTTCTTTTACAAAAAACTGTGATATAATCTAAATGTATAGCTATGTGCTACACCATGGAACCGGGAGGATGAAAATTTGGCAGAACGATCTTTGGAACTGGACAGCATTGAACTGGCAGCAGCCATCTTTGGCAGCGGCGACCAGAATATCCACCTGCTGGAAAAGGAATTCCGCGTCACGGCGGTCTGCCGCGGCTCGGTGCTGCGCTTTACCGGTGAGCAGAAGGATGTGGACGCCGCCGCCCGCGCCGTGGACGGCATGGTCACCCTGATGGAAAACCATACCCCGCTTGAGGAGCAGACCGTGCGCTACTGCATCAGCCTGGCCCACGGGGGCGAGGAAAAGCGCCTGCGGGAGCTGACCGACGATTTCGTCGCAGTCACGGCCAAGGGCCGTCCCATCCACCCCAAGACGCTGGGCCAGAAGGAATATCTCGCCGCCATCCGCAAAAATGCCATCACGTTCGGCGTCGGGCCTGCGGGCACCGGCAAGACGTATCTGGCTGTGGCAATGGCGGTCAAGGCGTTCAAGTCCAAGGATGTCAGCCGCATCATCCTGACCCGCCCTGCCGTCGAGGCGGGGGAGAAGCTCGGCTTTCTGCCGGGCGACCTGCAAAACAAGGTTGATCCGTATCTGCGCCCGCTCTACGACGGGCTGTTTGATCTGCTGGGGGCCGAGACGTTCCAGAAGCTGTTTGAAAAGCAGGTCATTGAGGTCGCACCGCTCGCCTATATGCGCGGGCGCACGCTGGATGACGCCTTCATCATCCTGGACGAGGCCCAGAACACCACGCCCGAGCAGATGAAGATGTTCCTGACGCGCATGGGCGTCGGCAGCAAGGTTGTGGTCACCGGCGACGTGACCCAGATCGACCTGCCGGATAAGGTGCGCAGCGGCCTCATTGATGCCCTGCATGTCCTGCGGGACGTCGAGGGCATCGCGCAGGTTCGCCTGACCGAGAAGGACGTCGTGCGCCACCGCCTGGTGCAGCAGATCGTAAAAGCGTATGAAAAGGCCGCCGAGGAGAAGGCTCCCGGCAGCCACAACCATAAACAAACAATGGAGGTCGATTAACGTGTCCAATAAGGTGTTGATTACGAACGATCAAAACGTGGTCAAGGTCCCTTCCGGGCTGCGCATCCTGATCCGCCGCAGCTGCAACGCGGTGCTGGATTTCGAGCATTTTGACGGTCCGGCGGAGATCAGCGTGACCTTCGTGGATAACAACCGCATCCACGAGCTGAACAAGGAGTACCGCGACAAGGATTCCGCCACCGACGTTCTGAGCTTCCCGCTCGGTGAAAACGGCGAGTATGACATTGACGAGGACAACGGCTGCAAGCTGCTGGGCGACATCGTCATCTCGATGGAGCGCGCCATGGAGCAGGCCGAGCTGTACGGCCATTCTTTGCAGCGTGAGGTCGCGTATCTGACGGTACATTCGATGCTGCACCTGCTGGGCTACGACCATGAGGCCGGCGGCCTGGAGGCCGTGCGTATGCGCGAGAAGGAGGAGGCTGTGCTCATCCAGCTCGGCCTGCCGCGCACGGTTTCCTATACCAGCGATGAAATTTGAGCAGCTGACCCGCTTTGCGCGGGGCTTTGTCTATGCCTACAACGGCATACGCGCCGCTGTGCAGGAGGAACGCAACTTCCGGTTTCACCTCTGCGCGGCGTTCTATGCCTTTGTGGCGGCATTCTGGGCGGAGCTTGACCCCGTGGAGACCGCGCTTATCGCACTCTGCGTGGCGGCGGTGTTGGCGCTGGAGCTTGTCAACTCCGCGATTGAGCGCGCCGTGGACAAGCCCGACACCACCCACTGGTGGAGCGCAGGCGCGGCTAAGGATATGGCCGCGGGTGCAGTGCTCGTCATGGCGGTGGGAACGCTGATCGTGGCCCTCTGCGTGTTCTGGCCGCGGCTGGGCACGCTGTGGGCTAACTTTACGCTGCGCCCCACACGCCCGGCGGGGCTGGTGCTGACGCTGGTCATCTTCTGTAAATTCATTTTCCGTTCTTCCAACTCAACAGAGAAAGGCAAACAACCGAATGGCAAAACCGATTCCTGAAATGCCGTCCAGCGTCTTTGTGGCGCTGGTGGGCCGCCCCAATGTGGGCAAATCCAGCCTGACGAACTACCTTGTGGGCGAAAAGGTCGCTATTGTGACCAAAAAGCCCCAGACGACCCGCAGCCGCATTACCGGCGTCATCACCAAGGGCCCCGTGCAATATGTGCTGATGGACACCCCCGGCATCCACGCTGCCCGCAACAAGCTGGACGCCCGCATGACCCAGACCGCCGCCGCCAGCCTGAAGGACGTCGATGTGACGATGATGCTGTTTGAACCGGCGGGGGAGTTCACCGACGCCGAGCTGACGATGGTCAAGGCGCTGCAAAAGGGCGGCCCGGCCATTGCCGTTATCAACAAGGTGGACCTGCTGGATAACTTTGCCGCGCTGGAAGCCCGCAAGAAGCAGCTGGAGGAGTTCGGCTGCTTTGACCACATTGTCACGATCTCGGCTAAGGACGGTACGGGCTGCGATGAACTGTTTGCCATGCTCAAGCCCTACGGCAACGAGGGCCCGCACTATTTCGATGATGACGCTTTCACCGATATGCCGGAGAAGGAGCTTGTCGCAGAGCTTGTGCGCGAGAAGGCACTGCTTTTCCTGCGTGAGGAGGTGCCCCACGGCATCGCCGTTGTTGTCGAGCGGTTTAAAGAGCGCCCCGACAAGGATCTCATCGACATTGACGTGGACATCTACTGTGAGCGCAAGAGCCATAAGGGCATGATCATCGGCAAGGGCGGCCAGATGCTGAAAAAAATTGCCTCCGCCGCCCGCATGGACATTGAGGAACTGCTCGGCGTCAAGGTCAACCTCCAATGCTGGGTCAAGGTCCGCGAGGACTGGCGCGATAACGAACTGCAGCTGAACTCGCTGGGATTTGCCAAGCCGTAACGATGCTGCACGTCGTAGGGGCGGGGCATGCCCCGCCCGCAGCCTACCCGTTATAGAGCATTATCCGTAAGGCCGCGGGCCGGACATGTCCGGCCCCTACAGCAACCGCAAATTTATTTTATTCCCCATTCCGCCAACATCCCCGCGCCCCCTCTGCTACACTGTAGCCATGGGGGTGAACGGCATGGACAAAACGGCGGACGACTGGCGGCGCTTTGCGCAGACAGGCAGCATTTACGACTATCTGACGTACAAAAATCAACAAAACACAGCACGGGAGGACGTATATGCAGGTGGCAACAACGGGCCTTGTGCTGCGGCAGGTCAAGGTGGGCGAGGCAGACCGGATCCTGACGATCCTGACGCCTGACCTCGGCGTGGTGTCGGCGTCGGCCCGCGGTAGTCTGCGGATGAAGAGCGCCCTGTTCAGTGCAACAGGGCTGTTCTGCTACTCGGAATTCACGCTCACCAGCGGGCGCAGCCACTATTTTGTGGACACTGCGCAGGTCAAAAAGGTGTTCCACGGCATCTCTGCGTCCATTGAGGGTATGGCTCTGGCCAGCTACATGGCGGAGATCGCGGCGGAGCTTTCCCCCGCGCCGCCCGAGGCCGACGCCCAGCTGCGCCTGCTTCTCAACTGCCTGTATATGATCAGTGAGCGCCACTATCCCTGCGCGCAGCTCAAAGCCATCTATGAGCTGCGCGCCCTGACGCTGGCGGGCTATATGCCGGACGTGCTGGCCTGCGCGGGCTGCGGTAAATACGACGGGGGAGAGTTTTACCTTGACCCTGTCGAGGGCCGCCTGCTCTGCGCCGACTGTGCCGAAAAAGCGCACCATATCACGAATCTGGACAACGGCGCACTGTACGCCCTGCGCCATATCTGCCTGGCCGAGGATAAAAAGCTGTTCGGGTTCAAAATCTCGCCCGAGAGCTTACAGGAGCTTTCCCGCACCAGCGAGCAGTACACGCTGGCGCATCTGGAGCATGGGCTGAAAAGCCTGGATTTTCTCAAATCTGTACTTGAATAAGGAGACCTAAACCCTGTTATGGATACCGCCTATAAAACAACACTGGAGCTGGACAAGGTCCTGAACCGCGCTGTACAGCTCTGCGCCTGCCAGGAAACGAAGGAAATGATGCAGGCGCTGGAGCCGGCCCCCACGATTGAGGATGAGCGCTACGACCTGACCCAGACCAACGCCATCAACGCGCTGCTCATCAAGAACGGCAGTCCCCGCTTCGGCAGCGTGCGCGAGGTGCGCCGCATCGTTGCCCACGCCCGCAAGGGGGGCATCCTCTCGATGGGTGAGCTGCTGGAAATTGCCGCGACCCTGCGCAATTTCTCGGGCCTGTCCCAGTGGTACGGCCTGAGCGAGCATGAGATGCTGCCCACCGACGACCTGTTTTTTGCGCTGGCCCCGCAGCCGGTGCTGGAAAAGCAGATTTCGGAGAGCATTATTTCTCCTGAGGAGATGGCCGACACTGCCAGTGTGACCCTCCACGATCTGCGCCGCAAAATCCGCCAGACCGAGGATTCCATCCGCACCAAGCTCGATAACATCATCCGCAACTCCACCACCAATAAATTTTTGCAGGATGCCGTCGTTTCCCTGCGCAATGGCCGCTACGTCGTGCCCGTCCGCGCCGAGTACCGCGGTGAGGTCGGCGGCGTCATCCATGACGTCTCGTCCACCGGCGCAACGGTCTTTGTAGAGCCTACCGCCGTCGTCGAGGCCAACGCCCGCATCATGCAGCTGCGTGCGCAGGAGCAGGAGGAGATCACCCGCATCCTGACCTCGTTCTCGACGCAGGTCGGCTCGCTGGAGCCGCAGTTCACCTACAGCTATGACGCGATGCTCAAAATCGACCTGCTGCTGGCAAAGGCCCGGCTGGCTGTGGAGCAGAACGCCTTTATGCCCGCCGTCAGCGACACGGTGCACTTCAAGCTGAACAAGGCCCGCCACCCGCTCATCGACAAGAAAAAGGTCGTGCCTGTGGACATCGAGCTGGGCAGCGAGTACGACACCCTCGTCATCACCGGCCCGAACACCGGCGGCAAGACCGTTTCGCTCAAAACTGCGGGCCTTCTCAACGCGATGGCCCAGTACGGCTTTCTGATCCCCGCGCACGAGAGCAGCATCGTCTGCCATTTTGACGAGTACCTTGTGGACATCGGCGACGAGCAGAGCATTGAGCAGAGCCTGTCCACCTTCTCCGGCCACATGAAGCGCATCAGCGGCATTCTCGATCTGGCGGACCACGCCACGCTGACCCTGCTTGACGAGCTGGGCGCGGGCACCGACCCCGCCGAGGGCGCGGCGCTGGCCGTCAGCATTCTCGAGCAACTGCGCCGTCAGGGCAGTCTGCTCATGGCCACGACCCACTACGCTGAGCTGAAGGTCTACGCGCTGGAAACGCCCGGCGTCGTCAACGCCAGCTGCGAGTTCAACGTCGAAACGCTGATGCCCACCTATAAATTGAGCGTCGGCGTGCCGGGCAAATCGAACGCCTTCCTCATCAGCGCCAAGCTCGGCATCCCGCAGGAAATTATCGACGCCGCACGCAATCACATGTCGAACGACGATAAGCGCCTCGACAGCGTGCTGTCCCAGCTGGATGACCTGAAGGTCCAGCTGAAGGACGCCCAGGCCGAGGCCGAGCAGGCCCGGTATGAGGCGGAACACGCGCTGGAAAGCGCCGAGAAGAAACGCGACGACCTGATCAAAAAGGGTGAGGAAGAACTCGAAAATGCCCGCCGCCAGGCCCATGACCTGATGCAGCAGGTGCAGAACGAGGCCTACAGCCTGACCGACGAGCTGCGCCGCATCCAGAAGGACGAAAAGACCAGCGCTGCCCAGCGTGCTGTCCGCGCCCGGGAAATTGCCCGCAGGGACACCGAGACACTGCTGAAAAAGACCGACGCCGAGCCGCAGCCCGTAAAGGAGTTTGTGCCTTTGAAAGAGGTACAAATCGGGCAGGAGGTCGTTATCGCAGACCTCGGCCAGACGGCCACTGTCACCGCGCGGCCTGACCGCAGCGGCATGGTCGAGGTGCGCGCCGGCATCATGAAAACGAAGGTGCCGCTGACGAACCTGCGCGCGCCCGATAAGATGGAGAAGCGCAAGCCGGCCGAACCGCGCCGCTCGACCCGCGTGCAGCTCGATAAGAGCCGCAAGACCAGTATGGAGCTGAACCTGCTGGGCTACACCGTGGACGAGGCCCTGAACGAGGTGGACAAGTTCCTGGACAGCGGTATGCTGCGCGGGCAGTCCACGCTCTATATCATCCACGGCAACGGCACCGGCGCGCTGCGCACGGCCATCCAGAAGCATCTGCGCACCCACAAGGCCGTCAAGAGCTTCCGCCTGGGCCGCTACGGCGAGGGCGAGAGCGGTGTGACCGTTGTGGAATTAAAGTGAAAATCAAAACAATCCGCGTGTTTTGTCTATGGCAATCATTCACCGCGTTTGCTATGCTAACAGTATTATGATAATCACTTCAATAATAAATTAACAGGAGAGCGAGTGAACGCTTTGGCTATGGATTACAACAGCATACGCAGCTTTACCATGACGCTGGCACACCGCGCGGTGGGGGACATCCGCCGCGGCGGCTTCCGCCAGCTGCGCAACTATGTGGATATGTGTGCCACACTGGCTAAAAATCAACAGCAGAAGGACTTTTTTGCCTACGCGCAGAAGGCTCTGCAGCGCACGGACAGCTGCTACTACAGCCTTATCCACCGTCTGTTGGATTCCGTGGATGAGGATCGCATCTGCACCGTCGGCGTCAATATGGGCTTTGGTGGTCTGATTTACGGTGCCAGTGAGCTGAAAAAGCAGGCTGACCTCGAAGGTCAGCCCATTGCCTGGATCACGGCGGCCCGCTGCGGCGACGAGCGCCTGAGCGAGCTGGTGCCCAAGGCCGCCAGGCACGGCAGCTTTGTCTGGCTGCTGGATGCGACGGACACCGACCCCGCGCAGGTCGTGCTGCTGGCTAAGGCCAACCCGCAGAGCGCCTTTGGTCTGCTGGCTGACCCGTCCGCACTGACCGAGGACTGCATCAAGACGCTTGCGGCATGCCGCAATCTGGTGGTCATGCCGCTGCTGCAGACGCCGGAGCTGACCCCCGAGGTCTGCCGCGCCGCCCGCCGCCTGAAAGCCCAAAAGATGTTCTACGCGCTGACGGTTCTCATCGATGACGAGACCGCGGGCGAGGTCATGCAGGACGACTGGCTCGAGAGCATGGCGCAGGAGACGCTTTGCTGCATGTGTGCCCGCAAGCCCGGCACATCGGACGAAACCGCCCGGAAGCTGCGCCGCAGCATCGTGAACGGACGCCTTGAGACCGGCAAGCCAGTGCTGCTGCTCGACTGGGACGGCGATGTGCGCTATCTGAACAACCGTATTTCGGAGTATATGACCTTCGGCAGCGTCCTGCCGGAGGGCAGCACCTTCCCTTTGCAGTTGGGCTGACTTCTTGGCCCCCTCTGCGAGGGGGCTCCCGCCGCAGCGGGTGGGGGAGAGAACCTTACGCCAGCTCGAAATACTTCGGGTTATGGCAAAATTCGCTCCCTCCGGCCCTTCGGGCTGCCTCCCTCGCCGAGGGAGGCAAGTACTGCCGCATAAAATGACAAAAACCGACCCCGTACCGATGCTATGATCGGATACGGGGTCGGTTTATTTTTGCGTTTATTGCGGATCGCCGCGCAGCAGCTTCTGCATGATCTCGTGGTTGAACACCGGGATCGACAGCTCCGACATGTTGGACAGGGCGTTGCTCTTCATGCCGCTGAGCACCCACGGAATTAGGATACCCATCATCGCACCGGCAAAGAACTGCCCGATCTTGCGGGTATCCTCGGCGCTGGCATCGGGGCTCAGCTCCCGCACGTTCTGCTCAAAGATGGAGCGCAGATAATCGAACATATATTGCTGCAGGCTGTTCTGCCCGTTATAGGCAAGGGCATTGCAGTAGAACACCTTGTTTTCCAGAAAATAGGTCTCCAGCGCCGCAAGCAGGGCATTCCAGCTGGAATAGGCGCTAAGCTCCACCAGAAACCGGGTGATGCCGCTCTGGAAATACCAGTTTACCAGATCGTACTTATCCTCAAAATGGTAATAGAAGGTGTTGCGGCCCACATTGGCGTGATCGACAATGTCGTTGACAGAAATTTTCTCCAGCGGAGTCGTGGCCATCAGCTCCTGCAGACTCTGGGCCAGCAGCTGCTTGGTTTGATTGGAACGAGGCATAGCAATCCTCCTGTACGGTAGGTGGTAAAATTACATACCTGCATTATAACACAAATTCGACATAAAGTGCAATGCTTTGTGGGAAGAACAAAAGAAGAACAAAAGGCAAGACCACGCAGATGTTGTATGACAATTTGCGCGGAGTGTTTGGTTTTGCCCGCGGCGGCGGGGTCTCCGGGCTGTCAAATTGAACATTCCACGGCTTTTGTCTATGTACACTAAGCCGAAAATAAGCATAAAATAGTGCCATACCAAATGAGTGTCCCAAACGGAGAGAAAAAGGAGAGCAATCTATCATGCCGATGAATAAAGTGGTTCATGCCGCTCAGCGCGCTGCATTCAGCGCTGCCATTGATTCTGCCATCAAGGCCGTGCGCGGCAAAGGCCCTGAAAATATGGCCGAGCAGGCCGTCAAGCTCGTCAACCTGGCCCAGCCTCTGCTGGCCCACCGTTACCCCGATGCCGACTGGGACAAGGTTCGCGCCTTTGTGTCCGACCCCGGCAGCAAGTGGATGGAGTACGCCTACAAGGCTATCAACGAGATCGACCCCCACATCCTCAAGATGAACACCCTGAACCTTGTGTATGAGGGCATGTTCGCGGGCTATAACTACGTCATGGAGCTGCGCAGGAAGTATGACTGCAACATGCCGTGGATCCTGCTGTTCGACCCGACCTCCGCCTGCAACCTGCACTGCAAGGGCTGTTGGGCTGCCGAGTACGGCAACCGCCTGAACCTGAGCTTTGAGGATATGGACCGCATCGTCACGGAGGG
>ULWJ01025722.1_pt1 | contig 9517 bp, 6 predicted proteins | sample 1960221 | NCBI WGS metagenome assembly ULWJ01 (sample SAMEA4835809, study PRJEB28245) | human gut metagenome | biome: gut microbiome; material: fecal sample | place: Denmark | collected 2008 | reverse complement strand
TGGCGTGGGCATACGCTTTACAGCACGTATTCGTAGTGGGGGGGCGGTTTATAAACGCAGCCAAAAGCCGGGAATGATGGCGCCCGAATCCGAAATCCTGTTAATGAGCTGAATATCGTTTGAAAAATAGAGAGAATTCGTTAAATTGTCTTGAAATAAAATCAATATAGCGTTTCTTAGATGGGGCCATTTAGAGATAGATGCTGAAAAATAGATTCGGTTATGAAGAAAATATTTTGTTTAGTTTGTTTTTTCTCTGCTTTATTTTCGTTGAAAAGCATTGCTGCTGTTCCTGAGGGAGCTATTCCGTTTGTTTTCGACGGACATCTGTACCTGCAATCGACCTTGAATGATACTATTCCCGTTACCCTTATTTACGATACAGGAGCTGACTTTCTCTATCTCGACGAAGATTATTTGAAACTCAAAAATCTGCAAAACGCTTTCGGACGAAAAGGTAAGGCTAAAATGGGAGGTGCGGGGAATGGCGAGCCTGAACGCATAGAAATATTCATCGATCCGATTACAGTCCATTGCGGGGCGAGGGAATACCAAAACGAGATTACACCTATAATTAAGTTGCGTGATCTCCTCGGGAGGCACACTGACGGCTTGTTAGGTAATACTCATCTATTGATGAATCCTCTGGAAATCAATTTCAGCGAGAGCTATTTGCGCCAGTTAAAAGAACCGTTGTTAGCTGAACAGCTCGATAATTATGTAAAACTCGACGCTCGATTCGAGGATAACCGTATCGATGTAAAGGCGACGCTGCAAATCGACGATGAAAATAGCCTGGAGGGTTGGTTTAGAATGGATTTAGGGTGCGGCTCCACGATTATTCTCACGAATGAAACGGCGTCTGCATTCAATTTTATGGATGTGCCGAAGGCATATTTTCGTACGCAGGCCGGAGGTATCGGCGGCGGTTCTGAGGAGGTTACGATAAGGGCTGCAAAATTCTGTATGGTCGATACGCTCGAAAATATCGTGATAGATTACTCGCTCAATGAAAAGGGGGCATTATCGTCGGACAGACCCTATATAGGTATAATAGGTAATGAGATCTGGTCGCTCTACGACATTGTTTTGGATCCGGTAAGTTCTTCTGTATGGGTCAAACGCAATGAGAATCAGGGTACCTACGCCCAATCGTCGGTGACGCATATGGTTACTGGTGACCGTACGGATATTTGCGGTGGCTGGATTGTCAATGGCCTATATAAAGGAGGAGTCGCAGAGCAAGCCGGTATCGAAATCGGTGATATAATTGTAGCCATAAATAATCGTCCTGTCAAAGAAATAACCTGGGAAGAGCAACGAAAAGGTTTGGAACTTCAGGGAGAAACTACATATACCGTTCAAAAACCCGACGGTCAAATCGTTTCCTATACTTTGTTTATTGGTAAACAGATTATTTGACCCAACTATATCCCATATAGTCCGGAGTTTGCTGTTTCCAAAAAATTTATGGAAAGGACGAGTATATGTCGATATGGAATCGGGACCGAGGACAATCGGTAAAGATGCCGCTCGCCGTCACACGCCGTTCCGCTTTGTTTTTGAATGTATGATCCATATTATTCGCCGAAAAACTCGCGGATAATTCCGTATGTTTTGTAAGTTTGGGGATAATTATGTGCGACTATGAAACATCCGGTAGATATTGATAATTGGAATCGTCGGGAGAACTATCTTTTTTTCCGGGATTTCGCCAATCCTTATTACAGTGTTACATCGCAGGTCGATGTAACGGAAGCGTATATTCGGGCGAAAGCGCTGGGTATCAAGTTTTCGCACTATGCGATGTACGCTTCGCTACGGGCTGTCAATTCCATTGAGGCATTGAGGTACAGGCAGGTCGATGGAAAGGTCTGGCTATATGATCGGATCAGGCTCAATACGGCGGTTGCGCGTGAGGATCACTCCTTTGCATCGGTTATCATTCCCTATAAGGATACGCTGGAGAAGTTTGTCGCTGAAGCGCGAGGGATCATTGCGGCCGCGCTGCGGGGCGAGGGAGATGCGTACGGAGCCGATTCCGAGAAGGACACGTTTGTTATAAGTGTGAATCCGTGGTATAGCTTCACAGGGTTACAGTTCCAGTTTCCGCAGAATGCAGGCGAGAATATCCCTTTGTCGGTATTCGGAAAGATAATGGTCGATATGCAGGGACGCCGTACGATGCCTGTGGCTGTAAGTTTCCATCATGGGTTTGTCGATGGTTATCAGGTGGGGCGTTATTGGGAGGCGTTCCAACATAATCTCGATACGCTCTCGATGTAAAATACACGATCCGATTTCGGCCGGAGTTTTAGTCGTTTTCACCGCTGTCCGCAGGGACAGGTAGGAACAACGGGGAACATTGAGGAGGCATATAAAGAATTATTTGGCATTATCATCCGTAAGTCGTATCTTGCGGCGGCCCGATTTTTTGAGAGATCTATTGTGGCATCGTGGGGCATTGTGGATTCATATTTGCCTGTCCGAAGGAGGCTTATGGTAGCTTATCCCTTGTAATGGGGATGGTTTTCTGTGTTTTTTAGCCGATTCAGGCGATTGTGGAAGATAATGAATAGAACGATCTTTGTATTGTGAAAAAGGATAAGTGTTAATAGGGTTGATGAAAGGTTAGAAAAATTTTTGCCAAGAAATTTTATTTGTTAAAGATTGTGTGTGGAAAAGTCTGCTGGGAAGCAGGCTTTTCTGTTTCCGGGAGGCGACAGGGGCCGGCATTTTAACCGGTATGCAGGGGCGGTCGCGTTCAAATGCCGGAACAAGTCGATCGCCCTGTCGCGGCAATGCGATCGGGGGATTCGTTGCTGCTTTGCTCATTGTGCGGTCGTATAGTCGGTAATTCGTCGGTGTTGCGGCAGGACGGTTTCGGGGGATGCGGATATCTGTCCGGGATTTTGCATCGAGCTGTGCCACGCGGCCCGTGTCGGTGCGTGTCCGGTGCCGGAGTGCGGTACGAGGTGCTCGGCTTGCCCCGGGACTCGTCTTTGCTGTGGCAGGTGCGGGTCGTGCCGAAGATCGATGTCCCCGGTACGACCCGCACGGGCCGGAGAGTCAGATGCGCGGTTTTACGGCGATGCGCAGCAGCAGCGACAGTGCGTAGATAATCAGGCCGTAGATCGGAGCGATGAACGCCACGCGCAGACCGCCCGAGAGCAGCGTGAATGTGACGGAGTATCCGGTTGTCTGGATGATTTGGAGAATGGAGTAAAAGCCGATCATCATATTCAACACTCCGAGAGTGCAGGCCAGCAATCCGAGCTCCTTGATCCAGCGCGGCGCTTTCCATGTGCAGAAGAGCATGGCGATCAGACAGAGGGTGAGTGCGGTCATCCAGCCGTAGCCGCCTTCCAGGTAGAGATCGGCCGGTGAATGTCGGCTTTCCGATATTGCAAATTCGCTGACCTCCCACTCTTGTGTTTCGGGATTCAGAATGGCGATCTCATGCTCGTTCAGTTGGGGCTCTTTCCCCGGTTCGGCCGGTAATGTGCGGGTGATCTCTTGGGCGGACGGGAGGGCGGTTTTCTCGCCGGGTGTCGCCGATGTCGATTCGGCATCGGCCGCAGCCGATGTGTCGGCGGACGGAGGCGGTACGATGGCGACCTTTTCCTGTGCGAAGAGCGGGACCGAGGCCAGCAGAAGCAGCAGGCCGGTTGCAAGCAGTCGTTTCATAGCGTAATGATTTTAGGTTTGACATTGAGTGGATCCATCCTATTGCAAAGGTAGGGAGACTCGGCTGCAAATCCAATGTCGAATCCCGCTCTTTGCCGGTCGAAAGCCGCTGTTGCGTCCCGGAGAGGTTGCGTTGCGACCGGAATTTTGCTAAATTTGCAATAAATGGCTGCTGCAGGGCGTACTCCGGTGTTCGGTTTCGCCGACTGGACGCGGTCTGTTGCGGGCCTTTGTGCGAAAACGACGGATATGAGACATTCGGTGATGATCGGCTATTGGTGCGTGGTGGTACTGATGCTCGCTTCGGTGATGGCGAGCTGCGGGTATGAGTTTCGGCAGGGGGTGTTCCTTTCGACGACGATGTTGCCCGGGATGTTCTGCGCCAAACTGTCGTTGCCGGGGGCGCTGCGTGCTTCGAACCGTCGGGCCGTGGCGGTCGCCGGCGTTGCGGGAGGCATACTGGTCATCGAATGGCTGGCGTTGCTGTTGGCGCATCGCTATATCTGGAGCGGTTGGTTGCCCGGTGACGGGATGGTTTTCCACGTTCTTTTCTACAATCCGGTTTTCATCGGGTTGCTGCTGGCTGCGGTCCTTATCCCCGAGAGGCTGCTGGACCGCTGGATAAAAGCGCGGTTGCCGCGGATGGAAACAGTGAGCTTCATCTCGGAGCGCCGCAAGGTGACGCTTCCGGTCGGCGAATTGCTCTATGTCGAATCCAACGACACGGAAGTGTTTCTGCACACGGCGGACGGCGGGCTCTATCCTACGCGAACCCGGATTTCGCAGTGGGAGCGTTTGTTGGACGATCGGTTCATACGCATCCACCGTGCTTGGCTGGTCAATGCCGAGCGGGTGTCCCGGGTCACTATGACGGATGTGACCATAGAGCGGGTCACTCTCGAAGTTTCCCGGAAATACCGCAACGCCGTCGCCGAGCGTTTCGGACTGCATAAGCCTGCGCGGTAACGTTCGTTCCGTCATTTTCCTATCCTGTCCGATGCGGCCTTGTGTCGATTGGATACGAATGTGCGTATATATGCAAAAAAGCGTCCCGTGAAGGGACGCTTTTCATTTCGAGGGGCGGTTATTATTTGCCCATGTAGTTTTTCACGTAGTGGTGGTGCTGTCCGTAGCGCTCGAATGCTGCCCGGTCCAGGGATTCCTGGGCCGAAGGATCGGCGATCGAGATGATCAGCCGCGCACGCTCCTGCAGGCTTTTGCCATAGAGATTGACGGCGCCGTTTTCGGTGACGAACCAGTGGATGTGGTTGCGGGTGGTTACCACGCCTGCGCCGCAGGTCAGTTCCGGAGCGATCTTCGAGATGCCTTTGTTGGTCACCGAAGGCATGGCGATAATCGCCTTGCCGCCTTTCGACAGCGAAGCGCCGTAGATGAAGTCTATCTGGCCGCCGACACCCGAATAGAATTTCGTGCCCAGCGAATCGGCGCAAACCTGACCGGTGATATCCACCTGGAGTGCCGAGTTGATGGCCGTTACGCGGTCGTTCTTGGCGATGATGAACGGATCGTTGGTGTATCCCACGTCCATCATCAGTACGCCCGGGTTGTCGTCGATGAAGTCGTAAACCCGCTGCGAACCCATCAGGAAGGTGGAAACCATCTTGCCCTTGTCGATGTTCTTCGCTTCGCCGTTGATGACACCCTTCTCCACCAGCGGGAGAACGCCGTCGGCGAACATTTCGGTATGGATACCCAGGTTCTTATGGTTGCCGAGCTGTGCCAGAACCGCATTCGGAATAGCGCCGATACCCATCTGAAGCGTCGCACCGTCTTCGATCAGGGCCGCGCAGTGCTTGCCGATGCGGGTTTCGATCTCGTTGGGTTCGGTGAAATGCGCCTCTTCCAGCGGGGTATCGTCCTGTACGAAGAGGTCGATTTTCGACGAGTGGATCATCGCGTCGCCGAACGAACGGGGAACGTGCTTGTTCACCACCGCGATCACCGTGCGAGCCGTTTCCACGGCTGCCAGGGTCGCATCGACCGAGGTGCCGAGCGAAACGTAGCCGTGTTTGTCGGGCGTCGATACCTGGATCATCGCTACGTCGCAAGGTACCGTGCCGCTGCGGTAGAGCTTCTGGGTTTCGCTCAAAAAGATGGGAATGTAGTCCGCATAGCCGCTTTGCGTCACTTTGCGCACGTTTCCGCCCACGAAGAACGAGTCGAGCTGGAAGATGCCTTCGAACTGCGGATCGGCATAGGGAGCCGGCCCTTCCGTGTGCAGGTGGTGGATGTGCACATCCTTGAATTCGTGGTTGGCGCCGCGTTCGCACATGGCCTTAATCAGGCACTGGGGGGCCGAAGCGACCGAGCTGAGGTGAATATGGTCACCCGATTTGATGACTTTCACGGCTTCGGCTGCCGTTGTGAATTTAATCTGAGTGTTCATTTCTTTTTTCTTATTTTAGATAAGATTCCTTGCATTCGGTTAGTTGCGTTTTACCTCGACTTGCTCGTAACCTTCGATGACATCTCCTACGCGGATGTCGTTGAAGGATTCGATGTTCAGACCGCAGTCCTGGCCCGTGAGCACCTCCTTGACATCGTCCTTGAACCGTTTGAGCGAGCCGAGCTTGCCCGTGTAGATCACGATACCGTCGCGGATCACGCGGATCGGGGTGTGGCGGGTCAGCTTGCCTTCTCGGACGACGCATCCGGCGACGGTGCCGACTTTGGAAATTCGGAAGATCTCCATGACTTCCGCCGAGCAGACAATCTCTTCCTTCATCACCGGTTCGAGCATGCCTTCGATGGCATCCTTGATGTCGTTGATCGCATCGTAGATGATCGAATAGAGGCGGATTTCGATCTCCTCCTTTTCGGCGAGCTTGCGTGCCGATGCCGACGGACGGACCTGGAAGCCGACGATGATGGCATTCGAGGCCGCCGCCAACAGAACGTCCGATTCCGAAATCTGACCGACGGCCGAGTGGATCACATTCACCTGCACGGTCTCCTTCGAGAGCTTGATCAGCGAACCCGACATAGCCTCAACCGAACCATCGACATCGCCTTTTACGATGATATTCAGCTCCTTGAACGATCCGATGGCGATGCGGCGTCCGATTTCGTCGAGCGTCACGTGCTTCTGGGTCATGATGCCCTGGATACGCTGGAGTTGCTCGCGTTTGTTGGCGATTTCACGGGCCGAGCGGTCGTCCTCCATGACGTTGAACGTGTCGCCTGCCTGGGGAGCACCGTTCAGACCGAGCACCTGTACCGGCGTCGAAGGGCCAGCTTCGGTCACTTTTTGGCCGTTTTCGTTGAACATCGCTTTCACACGGCCCGTGTGTATGCCCGAAAGCATTACGTCGCCTATGTGCAGCGTACCGTTTTGTACGAGCACCGTAGCTACGTAACCGCGGCCCTTGTCGAGTGTCGATTCGATGACGGCTCCCGAAGCGCGGCGGTTCGGATTGGCCTTCAGGTCGAGCATTTCGGCTTCGAGCAGCACTTTTTCGAGCAGTTTGTCGAGATTCAGGCCCTTTTTGGCCGAAACTTCCTGATCCTGGTATTTGCCGCCCCACGACTCCACGAGGTAGTTCATCTGCGAAAGCTGCTCCTTGATGTGGTCGGGGTTGGCTGCGGGTTTGTCGATCTTGTTGATGGCGAAAACCATCGGGACGCCTGCCGCCTGGGCGTGGTTGATCGCCTCGACGGTCTGGGGCATCACGTTGTCGTCCGCCGCTACGATGATGATCGCTACGTCGGTGATCTTGGCACCACGGGCGCGCATGGCGGTGAAAGCCTCGTGGCCGGGGGTGTCGAGGAACGTGATTTTCTGGCCGTTCAGCTCTACACTGTAAGCACCGATGTGCTGGGTGATACCGCCCGCCTCACCTTCGATGACGTTGGTTTTGCGGATGTTGTCCAGCAGCGAAGTCTTACCGTGATCGACGTGTCCCATGACGGTTACGATCGGCGGTCGCGGCACGAGGTCTTCCTCGCTGTCCTGTTCGTCGTCGCCGATGGCTTCCTGGATGTCCGCCGATACGAATTCGGTCTTGAAGCCGAACTCTTCGGCTACGACCACGAGCGCCTCGGCGTCGAGACGTTGGTTGATCGACACCATCAGGCCCAGGTTCATGCAGGCCGTGATGACCTCGGTCGCCGAAACGTTCATCATCGTAGCCAGCTCGGCTACGGTCACGAATTCGGTGACCTTCAGGATGGAGCGTTCCTGCTCTTCGCGCTGGAATTCTTCGTTCATGCGCTCGGCTACGGCTTCGCGTTTTTCCTTGCGGTATTTCGAACCTTTGCTCTTGGCGTTTTTCGACGTCAGGCGGGCCAGTGTATCTTTCACCTGCTTCGAAACCTCCTCGTCGCTGATTTCGGGACGAACGACGGGCTTCGGAGCTTTGAGTTTGTCCTTGCGGGTCTTCTTGTTCTCTCCCGGACGGGGTTGGTTGGATTGCGGGCCTTGTCCGCGGCCGGGCTGTGCGGCGGATTTACCGTTGCTGCCCGGCTTGGGGCCGCCTGCCGGCGTACGGGTCACGTCCACTTTCTCTTTACTCAAGCGTTTGCGTTTGTGGCGGTTGCCCGGTGTGAATCCCGATACGTCCATCGTGCCGAGTACCTGCGGGCCCGTGAGGGTCTGCACGGCGGGGCGGAAGATGTTGTCGCTCTTGGGCGCCGCTTCCGGTTCGGGTTTGGCTGCGGAAGCCGTTTCGGAGGCAGGGGCCGCTTCCGTTTTGGGGGCGGCCGGTTGCGGTGCCGGCTGCGGTTTCGGAGCCGCAGCCTCCGGTACGGGCTCTGCCGCCGGTTTGCTTACCGGTTTCGGAGCCGGTTTGGGCTTGGGCGAAAGATCTATTTTGCCCAGAATTTTGGGCTGGGGCAGTTCGTCCTTGACGCTGATGACGTTGCTTTTGATAATTACCTCCTGCTCCTCTTCGCGCGTCTGTTTCTGTGCCTCTTCGAGGGTGATCGTAGCCTGCTTCTGGGAGATTCGCTCCCGGATGCTTTCCCGTTCGTTGCCGGTAATTCGGCTCCCGCCGAATTCCTTCTCCAGAACGGCATAGACGTCCGGTTCCACCAGCGTATTGGGCGAACCGTCGGTTTTTATACCCTTCTTTTGCAGGAAGTCCGTGATGGTATTCAATCCCACCTTGAACTCCTTGGCAACCTGGATAAGTCTTAATTTTCTTTCGTTACTCATATATCGGTTTTAATTTTTGTGCGATGGGACGGATTACTCCTCGAATTCCGCTTTCAGTATCTCGACGACTTTCTGTGCCTGTTCCAGCTCCAGGTCGGCACGGGCGGCGATCTCTTCGACGGGCAGTTCCAGCACGCTCTTGGCCGTGTCGCAGCCGCAGGCTTTCAGGGCGTCGATCACCCAGCCGTCGATCTCGTCGGCAAATTCGGTGAGTGCAACGTCTTCCTCCTCGATTTCGCGGTAAACATCGATATCGTAGCCGGTCAGCATCTTCGAAAGCCGGATGTTCAGGCCGCCCTTGCCGATGGCCAGCGATACCTGGTCGGGCTTGAGATAGACCGAAGCTGTCTTCTTCTCCTCGTCGATGGTGATGCTCGAAATCTTCGCGGGGTTCAGGGCACGCTGGATCATTAACTGCGGGTTGGTCGTGTAGTTTACCACGTCGATATTTTCATTGCGCAGCTCCTTGACGATCGAGTAGATGCGCGATCCCTTCATGCCGACGCAGGCACCGACCGGATCGATGCGTTCGTCGTAGGATTCGACGGCTACCTTGGCACGCTCGCCGGGGATGCGGACGATCTTCTTGAGGGTGATCAGACCGTCGAAAATTTCGGGGACCTCCTGCTCGAAGAGCCGTTCGAGGAACTGGTTGGT
>ULWJ01046433.1_pt1 | contig 9792 bp, 8 predicted proteins | sample 1960221 | NCBI WGS metagenome assembly ULWJ01 (sample SAMEA4835809, study PRJEB28245) | human gut metagenome | biome: gut microbiome; material: fecal sample | place: Denmark | collected 2008 | reverse complement strand
CCCAAGTCCAACTCCGCCCACGACGGCATCAATGCCGCCATTGCGGACATTCAGGCCGGGCGCACCGGGCCCATCCCGCGCCAGCTGCAAAACAAGCATTACGACGGCGCCGACGCCAAGGTCAAGGGGCAGCACTACCTCTACCCGCATGACTACCCCAACCACTGGACCGCCCAGCAATACCTGCCCGACGCCATCAAGGACCGGCAGTACTATGTTCCCGGCGATAATAAAAACGAGCAGGCTTTCGCACAATACTGGAAAAAAATCAAAGGAGAACTGTAATCATGCCCAACCTCCACTGCGAAGCCATTGCCTTCCCGTCGTCGGACGGAAAGCACACCTCCTCCGCATTCCTCTACACCGCACCCGGCCAGCCTGTGCGGGCTGTCCTTCAGCTCAGCCACGGCATGTGCGAATATGTGCGCCGCTATGCATCGATGGCCGAGTTCTACGCTGCCCACGGCATTGCGCTGGCGGGCAACGACCATCTCGGCCACGGTGACACCGCCCAAGCAGGGGAGCACGGCCACTACGGTGAGCCGAATGGCCGTTGCCATCTCCTGAACGACCTGCACACGATGAACCGTATCCTGCACGAGCGCTTTCCCGATACGCCCATCATCCTCTACGGCCACAGCATGGGCAGCTTTTACGCGCGCTGGTACGCTGAGAAGTGGCCGGAAAGCATCACGGCGCTGGTCATTTCCGGCACGGCAGGCCCCAGCTTTATGAATGTCGTCGGCCAGCGGCTGGCCGGGCTGATTGCCCGCGTCAAGGGGCCGCGCTATGTTTCGCCGCTGATGGTCAAGCTGAACTTCGGCAGCTATTGCAGGAAAATCGAGAACGCGCAGTCGCCCAACGCCTGGCTTTCCCGCGACAAAAGCGTTGTGAAAGCCTATGACGCCGACGGGCTGTGCACCTTCCGGTTTACCGCTGCGACCTACCGCGAGATGCTCGCGACGCTCAACCACGTCAGCACAAAGGCATGGGCACAGGCTATTGACAAGGATCTGCCCGTGCTGCTGATTGCCGGTGACTGCGACCCCGTCGGCGACTACGGCAGCGGCGTACGCAAGGTCTGGGCCATGCTGGGCGACGCCGGGGTCAGGGATCTAACCTGCCAGATTTTTGAAGGAGGCCGCCACGAGCTGCATAACGAAACAAACCGCGACGAGGTGTTCGACTACGTGTTGACATGGATCGAGGATCACATTTCCTGACGTTGTATCATGTAATATTTCTCCCGCCAGCCCGGCGGGGGATTTTTTTGTTTTTTCTATTGACAAAGCTGTATCCTGCGTGTATTATTGTATTAAGCTCTTAACACAATAATACAAAGGAGCATAAAACACCATGAACTGGAACATTACTGCGGGCCGCCCGGTCTATGTGCAGCTGGTCGAGCAGTTGGAGCTTTCCCTCGTCGCGGGGGAGTTCCCGCCCGGCAGCCGTATTCCGCCCGTGCGGGAGCTGGCCGCTGACGCCGGGGTCAACCCCAACACCATGCAGCGCGCTTTGCAGGAGCTGGAAAGCCGCGGCCTTTTGCAGGCGCAGCGCACCGCCGGGCGCACCGTCACAGCGGATAACACTGCCTTGCAGGCCTTGCGCCGTCGGCGCGCCGGCACGCTGGCGGCGGAGTTTCTGCACCAGATGCAGGCCCTCGGCCTGACCGAAGCCGAAATCGAGACCTTGCTGCGCGAGACCGCACAGCAGGCACAAAAAAAGGAGTAAACCATGGATGCAATTTATGAGGTACACGGCCTGACAAAGCGCTATGGCCGCACCGCTGCGCTGAACGGCGTGGACTTTGCCGTCACGCCGGGCAAGCTCGTTGGCCTGCTTGGCCCCAACGGCAGCGGCAAAACAACGCTTATGAAAATCTCTGCCGGGCTTTTGCAGCCCACGGCGGGCAGCGTCATTATTGATAAAGTTCCTGTCGGCGTTTTCACCAAGGCCGTCACCAGCTATCTGCCGGACCGTATGGCCCTGCCGACGGAGTTCACCGCCGACGATGCCGTAAGCCTGTACGCGGATTTCTTCACCGATTTTGACAAAGTCAAGGCAAACGCCATGCTGGCCGACCTGCATATCGGCGGGCGGGACAAAATCGATTCCATGAGCAAAGGCACACAGGAAAAGATGCAGCTCTGCCTGACGATGAGCCGTGCCGCCAAGCTCTACCTGCTGGATGAGCCTCTGGGCGGCGTGGACCCCGCCGCCCGCGACTACATTTTAAGCACCATCATGCACAACTACAGTGAGGATGCCGCGCTTATGCTGTCCACGCACCTCATCGGCGACATTGAGAAGGTGCTGGACGAGGTCATTCTTTTACAGGACGGCAAGGTCCTGCGCCAGACCGCCGTCGACGAGCTGCGCGAGGAAACAGGGGAGAGCGTGGACGCTTACTTCCGGGAGGTTTACAAATGCTGACGAATCTTTTACATTATGAGTTCAAATCCACAGGCCGTGTTGTTCTGCCCATTGCGGCGGGCGTGCTTGTGCTGAACATTTTTACTAATATTCTGAGCCATTTTGTCCAGAACCCCTCCGACAGGCTGCCGCTGGCCGGGGTCGCCATGGCCTTGCTGGCACTGGCATCTGCCGTAAGCCTTCTTGTTGTGCTCGCCATCTGCGCTTTTATTGAAATTCAGCAGTTTTACCGCCTGTTGGGCGAGCGCGGGTACTTGATGCTGGCTCTGCCCGTGCCCATTTGGCAGCACATTGCTGCTAAGGTCATCTGCGGCACGGTATGGACGCTGTTCGGCATGGTATTTTTTACACTTTGCGGCATGCTGACTACCGACACGGTCAGTGGCGGCGGGTTTGCATCTGATTTCAGCCGCGTCACTGCCGAGGATGTCGCCATCTGGTCTGCAATGCTTTTGATTATACTGGCCCTTATCGCGGGCGCACTGCTGCACGCATATCTGGCCTGTGCCTTTGCCGCGCAGTTTACCCAGCAGCGGCTGCTCATCAGCATCGCCGCCTACTTTGTCATCGGCTTTATCGAGCAGATGGCAGCCCTTGTGACGGCAGTCTTTGTCGCGTTCCGCGGGTATAAGTACCTTAACAATACCGGCTTCAGCGCCGCGTCGTTTTTCGGTCCCGACAATACCTTGGGCGTTATCGTACTCATCGCCGTCTTTGCGCTGATTGCCATTGTCGATGCCCTGTTGTGGGCACTGACCCAGTGGCTCATGACGAAGCGGCTGAATCTGGCGTGACCATCGCCAAATAACCAAAGGCAACACCGCACAATTCCCGCCTTACGGCTTAAGCACCGCTCCGGCGGCTGCGGCACGGCACCTGCGTTGCCAAAATGCTCGATCATACACAAATTATTATCTGCGCTTTTGGCTTAGCAGCTGCCGCACCTCGCTCACCGTATCGGCACTTAGAATTATGCGGTATTGCCCAAACGGCACAGAACGCAAAACTGCAGCGTTCTGTGCCGTTTTTACTTTATAAAATCTGCTATCGCCTGCGCGTTGTGCCGCCCTTTTCATAGAGCTTTTTCAATGCCGCGTGTAAAGTAGTGCAATACACCCAATCATTTCAACTGCGGTTCCAGCCGCCGTATTATTCAGCCTGCATACAAACCGCCAGTCGGTATGTATGTGCCTGCCTGGCGCAGCCAGCCGGGCAGGCTGCGCTCGGGCTTTTGTATGGCCTCTTTGCCGCTTTGCCCAGTGCCGTGCTTTTTGCGGCGGCTGCTGCATCGCACATTTTCAAAAAAGCCGTTTCTTTTACAAAATCATGAACGCTTCTTTACCAATTTATTAAAAAGTTCTTATTGACAAATATTCTGCAAGCCGTATAATGTATCTTGTGTGTGCATCTATAGGGCAAATCTTTTCTGCCCTGACACATTGGCGTTGTATGTGCTGCTTGCAGCGGCTTCTTCAGCAGGGAGTCGTGTAACAAACCTTTGCGGGGCGGCATAATTGGCGCTGACTCGTCAAGGACTCTGTGCCGGCCTAAGGAAGAAACGGTGCATAAAGGAGTGCTGTAACGGGAAATTCCGCAAAGGGGGATGCAATAAAAATGAATGAAAATCTGATCGTATCTCTGAAAGACATTGTTGTCGAATTCGATGGGCAGAAGGTCCTGGACGGACTTTCGCTGGACATCCACGACAAGGAGTTTGTCACCTTCCTGGGCCCCTCGGGCTGCGGCAAGACGACGACCCTGCGTGTGATTGCCGGCTTTGTAACACCGAAATCGGGCAATGTCTTTTTTGATGGCAAGGACATCGCCAACATGCCGCCGTACAAGCGGCCTGTGAACACGGTGTTCCAGAAGTATGCGCTGTTCCCGCACCTGAACGTGTTTGAGAACGTCGCCTTCGGTCTGCGCCTGAAAAAGATGACCGAGGATGAGATCCGCCCGAAGGTGCTCGAGATGCTCGAGATCGTCGGCCTGAAGGGCTTTGAACGCCGCAGCATCCACCAGCTGTCCGGCGGCCAGCAGCAGCGCGTGGCCATTGCCCGCAGCTTGGTGAACCAGCCCCGCGTCCTGCTGCTTGACGAGCCGCTCGGCGCGCTCGACCTCAAGCTGCGCAAGGAGATGCAGCTGGAGCTGAAGCGCCTGCAGCGTGAAATGAACATCACCTTCGTCTACGTCACCCACGATCAGGAGGAGGCCCTGACCATGTCGGATACCGTCGTTGTTATGTCCGGCGGTAAGATCCAGCAGATCGGCTCCCCGCAGGATATTTACAACGAACCCAAGAACGCTTTTGTTGCCCGCTTTATCGGTGACTCCAACATTGTCGACGGCGTCATGCTGCGCGACTTCTACGTCAACTTCGGCGGGCACGACTTCACCTGCGTTGACCGCGGCTTCAAGCCGAACGAGCCTGTGCAGGTCGTCATCCGCCCGGAGGACGTGCAGATCGTGCCGCCCTCTGTCGGTATGCTGACCGGCCTTGTGCGCGAGGTCATCTTCAAGGGCGTTCACTTTGAAATGCACGTCGATGTGGAAGGCTATGAGTGGATCATCCATTCCACCCAGGCCAGCCAGCCCGGCGAGCTTATCGGCATGAACATCGGCCCGGACGAAATTCATATCATGAAGCGTTCGGAGGTGTGATCCATGCTCAAATCCAAATCCTCCCGCTGGCTGGCCGGGCCGTATCTGGTCTGGATGGCCATTTTCACAGTCGTACCGCTTTTCATCGTCATTTGGTACGCCATGACGAACGCGGACGGCCAGTTCACCTTCGACAACCTCACCCAGATCGGGCGGTATTCCAGCGTGTTTGCCCGCAGCCTGATTTTGGCCGCGATCTCTACCGTGATCTGCCTGGTCATGGCGTTTCCGGTGGGGTATTTTCTCTCCCGCCTGCGCGCCAACAAGCAGCACATTATGCTGATGCTCATTATGCTGCCCATGTGGATGAACTTCCTGCTGCGCACCTACGCCTGGATGACATTGCTGGAGAAAAACGGCCTTATCAACAAATTCTTCGGTTTGTTCGGCCTCGGCCCCTTCAACATGATCAACACCTCAGGTGCGGTTGTGCTGGGCATGGTGTACAACTACCTGCCGTTTATGATTTTGCCCATCTACACGGCCATGACAAAAATCGATGATTCCATCATTGAGGCCGCGCAGGATCTGGGCTGCAACGTCTGGCATATTCTGTTTCGGGTGCTCGTCCCGCTGACCGGCCCCGGTATTGCCACCGGCATCACGCAGGTGTTTGTGCCCGCAGTCTCTACTTTTATTATCAGCCGTATGCTGGGCGGCGGCTCCAACCTGCTGATCGGCGATTTGATCGAGCTGCAGTTCCTTGGCAACTCCTACAATCTGAACCTCGGCTCCGCCATGAGCCTGGTGCTGATGGTCATTGTCCTGCTCTGCATGAGCTTCACTTCGAGCTTTGACGAGTCCGAGATGGAAGGAGTGATGTGATATGACAAAAAAACATTCCGCATTGCTCATGCGCACCTACGTCATTCTGGTGTTCTGCTTCATGTATCTGCCCATCGCGGTCATGATTGCGTTCAGCTTCAATGAGAGCAAATCCCGCTCGAACTTTACGGGCTTCACCCTCGGCTGGTACAAAAGCCTGTTCCACAACGAGATGATTTTGTCCGCGCTGGGTCTGAGCCTTGTGCTGGCGCTGGTGTCCAGCATTATCGCCACGGTGCTGGGCACGCTGGCGACCCTTGGCATCAACTCGATGTCCCGCAAAAGCCAGCTCATCATCAATAACATCAGCTATGTGCCTGTCGTCAATCCGGAGATCATCACCGGTGTCTCGCTGATGCTTCTCTTCGTCATGGCGCAGAACTTCGGCATCGGCGGCGAGAGCGGCATCTTCGGCTGGCCGACGCTGCTGATTGCGCACATCACCTTCAATATCCCGTATGTTATCTTTAATGTAGGCCCCAAGCTGCGCCAGCTCGATCCCAGCCTGTACAATGCAGCGCTGGATCTGGGCTGCACACCGCGCCAGGCTTTCACCAAAGTCATCATGCCGCAGCTGTCCCCGGCCATTTTGTCGGCATTCCTCATCTGCCTGACCTACTCTATTGATGACTTCATGATTTCCTACTTCAACTCCGGCACGATGCAGACACTGCCTATCGCCATCTACTCGATGACCCGCAAGAAGGTCAGCCCCGAGATCAACGCGCTGTCTGCAGTCATATTCTGCGTCATTCTGGCAATCATCCTGATTTCCAACGCCGCAGACTCCCGCGCCTACCGCCGCAACCAGAAGGCCATCCGCAAAGCCATGCTGGACGAAGGGGGGCGCTGAAGATGAAGCTGAAAAAGTTTTCCGCTGCAGCGCTGGCCGCACTGACTGTCACCATGATGAGCGCCGCGCCGGTGCTGGCCGCCGATGACATCGAGGTCAACGAGGATATTTCCGTCTCCGGCGACTACGATTGGAAGCGCTTTGCCAACGACCATATCACGCTGAATGTCTACAACAACGGCCTGTATATCTCCGACGGTTCTGACGAGAGCATCAACGTTCTGTCCGCATTCGAGGAGCTGACCGGCATCAAGGTCAATTACACAACCTACGACTCCAACGAGAGCCTCTACGCCAAGCTGAAATCCGGCGGCGTATCCTATGATGTCATCTTCCCATCGGATTACATGGTGGGCAAGATGGCCAAGGAGGGAATGCTGTCCGAGCTGAACATGGACAACATTCCGAACTTTGCCGGCATCGGTGAAACATATCTGGACCGCAGCTTCGACCCCGGCAACAAGTACAGCGTGCCCTACATGTGGGGCACAACGGGCCTGATCTACAACACGACGATGGTCGAGGAGCCGCCCACGAAATGGGCGGACATGTGGGATGTTGCGTACACAAACAATGTGCTGATGTTCAACAATTCCCGCGACGCTTACGCGATTGCAGCCAAGACGATTGGTCTGTCGATGAATCCGCAATCCGTTGACGAGATCACCGCCATCACCGACGCGCTGAAGGCCCAGAAGAACATCGTGCAAGCCTACGTCATGGACGAGGTCTTTGACAAGATGGAGGGTGGCGAGGCCGCCATGGCGCCCTACTATGCGGGCGATGCCATCACGATGATCGACGAAAACCCAGACCTTGCTTTCGTCCACCCGGAGGAAGGCGTCAACTTCTTCATCGACAGCATGTGCATTCCGGCCAACGCCAAACACCGGGAGGCCGCCGAAATGTTCATCAACTACCTGTGTGAGCCGGACGTCGGCCTTGCCAACGCGGACTTCATCGGCTATTCCACCCCCATCACCGCCGTGTGGGAGATGCTGGACGACGATTTGAAGTACAGCGAAATTGCCTACCCGGGCGCGGAGGTTCTGGACAAGGCGGAGGTCTTTGAGACTCTGCCCGACGACATCAACGCCGCCATGGATGCCCAGTGGAGCGAGATGAAGAGCTATGAGGAGGGCGGCAGCGGCTGGATGGTTCTTGCCCTGCTGCTTCTGGCCATCGCTATCTCTGCATTCAATATCTGGCGCAAGCTCCGCAAAAAATCCCGCGATAACTATTAAACAGTTTCAGGCTGCACACCGTTTTGCGTGTGCAGCCTTTTTGTTTGCCAGCCCGCAGCCTTGCCGCTGCACCCTTTTACGGTTCGATTTGTAGGGAGGGGTCTTGCCCCCTCCGGGGGCCGATGCAAGCATCAGCCCCTACGGCCAGCCCCAAAGCCCCCGCCTTTGCATTTTTCCAACATTTGTGCTATACTCTGCTTGGCGAATCAATTCAAAATCCATCAAGGAGGGCTTCCTTATGCCCGAAAAGCTCATAACCTACACCCAAAAATTTACCGTCTACCGCACGGACGGCGACCACCTCGGCCATGTCAAACTGGGGGCGCTGCTGCGCTATGCCCAGCAGGTTGCTACCGCCCACGCCGAGGCCGTAGGGCTGGACGATGCCCTGTACCGCAAGACCCACACCGCCTATGTGCTGGCCAAGCTGGCCCTGCACGTCACACGGCTGCCCTGTGTGGACGAGGAACTGACCCTTGTCACCCAGCCCGAGCGCTGCAAGCGCGCCGTCAACAAGCGCATCACCCATTTTTACGATGCCAACGGGGCAGAGGTCGCCACAATGGACAGCCGCTGGGTACTCATTGATACCGAAAAGCGTATGATCCTGCGCAAGCACCCGGAGCAGTTTGCCGACCTGTGGGCCGAGGATGTGCCCCTTGAGCTGCCGATGCGCCTGCCCCGCGTTGCACCCGAGGACTGCGAGACGCTGGGCACGCAGACCGCGGCCTACTCCCGCTGCGACATGAACGGCCACCTCAACAACACCCGCTATGCCGACATTGTCTGCGACGCCGTACCGTGGCAGGTCTGGGACAGTGCGCAGATTTCGGATTTCATCATCAGCTACCACCGCGAGGTACCCCGCGGCGATAGCTTCACCCTGCGCCGTGCCAGACTGGCAGAGGACACCTTCTATTTTGAAGGCGAACGGGAAGGAAAATCTGCCTTTGAGGCACAGCTGATTTTCAAACACTTATAATTTCTACATAAACCCCTGTTACACTGTTTACAACAACAATGTAAAGGGGTTATTATTATGACAAAGCAAAAATTCGGCCTGACCGGCACGGCGCTTAAAACCATTGCGCTGGTGCTCATGGTGATGGACCACATTCACTACTTTTTTGAATTTACGGGCGTTGTGCCGGAATGGTTCAGTATGCTGGCGCGGCTGTCCGCACCTCTGTTCCTGTTCTGCACCGTGGAGGGCTTCGCCCACACCCATGACCGCAGGCGCTACTTTCTGCGTATCTGGGCCATCGGTACTGCGATGGGCACTGTGGAATTTTTCATGATCTATGCAGGGGCCTTCCGCCGCGGGGACGGCTTCTACCCGATGAACGCGATTTTTCAGCAGTTTATGCTGCTCTGCATCATCTGGCAGGGCATCGACTGGCTGCGTCAGCGCCAGTTTGTACGGGGCGCACTGGCTGCTGCCATGCCGATCCTCTGGCCGTTTTGCATCGCAGCGCTGCTGACGCTTTTTCCCAAGATTCAGGACGCGCCGATCGGCTCCACCGTGTTGGCGTGGCTTATCACGGCACCGTTTCCCATGTGGTCGGGCATCACTGACGGCGGCTGGTACTATTTCTTCGGCGGTATTGCACTGTATGCGCTCTACAACCACAAGCACCTGCGGCTGGCGGTGTGGGCGGTGTTCACGTTTTTGACCGATTTTGTGATGGTCTATCTGCAGGTTCACAGCTTGCCGGATTTCGCCTTTTCCCAGATGTTCACAGTCTACTATGAGTGGCTCGGCGTCTTTGCCGT
>ULWJ01028525.1_pt1 | contig 9857 bp, 10 predicted proteins | sample 1960221 | NCBI WGS metagenome assembly ULWJ01 (sample SAMEA4835809, study PRJEB28245) | human gut metagenome | biome: gut microbiome; material: fecal sample | place: Denmark | collected 2008 | reverse complement strand
CGCTTCATATAACGATTCGTCGTCTCTCTGGCCTGGCGCTGACTGCGCATGCGCTGATCCATGATCTCAATCTCGCGCTCCTGCTTTTCCTGCTCCTGTCTCCGCGCGCCTGTATCCTCCTCATTTTTGACCTGCACGGCATGATATTCATACGCCTCCTCAAGCGCCTCCCAGAATGCTCCACGGAAGTCTACCGGACGTAAAAATACACGGAATACATTCCGCTCGTTGATGAAGAAATGAAGCTGCGCCGAACTGATTGTGGTCGTATAGATGATACAAACGGTACTGGGTGCCGTCTTGTTCAGATACGTTATGATCTGCTCCCCGTTGTACCCCTCCAGGGATAGTCCCGTTATCACGATGTCGTAATTCTTTTTCTTGATCTTTGCCGCCGCCTCTATGCCGTTTATCGCCGTCTCAATCTCAATATCCCGATCCTTCATCGCATCTGTAAATTCATGAATGATCTGGGGATACTTGCTGATGAACAGCAGATTATGCTTTGTATCGTCCTGTCCCATATCACATTCCTCCTATGTCGTTGCCTTTACTTCTTCCACAGGTCTCAAATTATTTTTCCAACCCTATATCTGCTGATATTTCCCACACTACTTTTCGTTTATTTTCTTATCTTGAATTATAATAGAATGTCCCCAACTATTCAATAGACTTCTTCTCCACTTTCTCCCTCAGATATTCTATCCGCAAAACTGCCTTCGCAGATTTTTTCTTCGTATTTACTATACAATCACAATTTATGGACTTTACAGTCAAAAACGCGAAAGCGCCCGGCAATCTGCCGGGCGTTCCCGCGTTGACGTATATACTAACTAAGGGGATTAGATTCACCAATCTAATCAAATTAGATTAGTGCATATTAATGTAACTCTCTGGATACGAAATCCGGATAGCCGGACTCTAATCCATGCTCTGTCGAGTCAAGACCCTCGATCTCCTCCTCTGCGGTGACTCTGAGACCGATCGTTTTCTTTAATACGGTAAACACGATTGTCATTGTGATGATCGTCCATCCTGCGATGCAGAGGATTCCCAGACACTGGATGGCAAGGTGATGTACACCGCCGCCGTAGAACAGTCCGTCCTTGTAATCAAAGAATCCTACCGCGAGGGTACCCCAGATACCGTTGCAGCCGTGTACTGCCACTGCACCGACCGGATCATCTACTTTCAGTTTATCCTCAATAAAGTATACTGCCACGCAGACAAGCACACCTGCGACTGCTCCGATAATAAAAGCTCCGATTGCATCTACGTTCGAGCATCCGGCTGTGATTGCCACAAGGCCTGCCAGCGAACCGTTTAAGGACATGGACACATCCGGTTTTCCGTTTCTGATCCAGGTATAAAGCATTGCGGTTACGGTTGCAACTGCCGGTGCAATCGTTGTGGTTGCAAAAATCTGTGACAGCTGCATGGTGTCGGTTGCTGCGGCGCCGTTGAAGCCGTACCAGCCGAACCAGAGAATAAATACGCCAAGGGCACCGATCAACAGGTTGTGACCGAGAATAGGCTTCGGCTTGCCGTTCTTGTCATATTTTCCAATACGCGGTCCCAACATTGCCGCACCGATGAAAGCAGTGATACCACCAACCATATGGATGCAGGCAGAGCCCGCGAAATCTGTAAATCCCATGTCGGTCAACCACGGTGTACCGCCCCATACCCAGTGAGCTTCGATCGGGTACACACATAAGCTGATGATAAAACTGTAGATACAGTAGGTAATGAACTTTGTTCTCTCTGCCATGGCACCGGATACAATCGTTGCAGCGGTTGCACAAAATACCAGGTTAAACACAAACGCCGACCAGTCGGTCTCGCCGAAATTCGTAAACGGGTTCAGTCCCCAGCCGATAAATTTTCCATCGCCGCACAAAAGGTTGTAACCGAGCAGATAAAACGCCACGGTTCCGATACAGAAATCCATCAGGTTCTTCATCGTGATATTTCCGACGTTCTTTGCTCTCGTAAATCCTGCCTCTACCATGGCGAATCCACATTGCATAAAAAAGACTAACGCTGCTCCCATAAGGAACCATACACTCATATCCATAAGCTTATCCTCCTGCAAAAAAAGAGGATAACAGCGAGCACAGACATTCCTGTGTTCTCTATTATCCCCTTTGATAATATGTTACAATATTTGATTTTTTCATAATAATCTGTAGTGCTCCTTCATCGCTCCTATAGCAGGCTCCTCAATTCCTCCTATAACAGCACTCCTTAAACAGGCTTACAATGCTTTCGTGCCATGCTCACCTGTACGAATACGGATTGCATCTTCGACATCATACACGAAGATCTTACCATCTCCGAAATGTCCGGTGTTAATCTCATCTACGATCTTGTCAATCAGCTTCGGTGCAACTTCGTCTGCCACAACCGTCTCGACTTTGATCTTCGGAAGCAGATTCACGGAATACTCTGCACCGCGGTAGTTCTTAATAATTCCCTTCTGGTTACCATAGCCCATGCTGTTGACGATATTCAAACCGTTTACTTCCTCGGTATCCAGCACGCCCTTTAAGTCTTCCAGTTTTTCCGGCTTAATAATAATTTCCAGTTTTTTCATGCCAAGCTCCTCCTTTATATTCAGTTTTAGCGAAAGCGCTGCTCCCATCCCTCTGCTGTTCACAGTTTATTCATTTAAGATTCAAAAATCTTTCATCCTGTAAACATGAAATTTTCATTTCTGCTCCATATACTATAACCATACAAATGATAGTTATCAGTATTTGTTACTACCCACAAAACTTTTTCATAATCTGCCAGGTGACGGTTGTCACCTGGCAATCCTCCCCTTTCGGGGAGTTTTTTCTCCCTTTAGGGGGGATTTTTTATTTAGGAGGTTGATGGTAGCAACTATACCTCGAAAATCAAATCTCCATAGGACGGCATCGGCCACATTGACTTATCAACTAACATCTCGAGCTTATCTACCGGCGCTCTGAGTTCATCCATCGCTGTCTTTACCGTATCTCTGTAGTATACAGCCTGCTCTCTGCCCTCATCCATTGCAGATGCTTTCTCTGTCACATCCTTTAACTTGTCGAGAGCATTCTGTGCGTCTGCCAGAAGATCGGATACCTCTGTGAGGATCTCTGTCTGCGCGCTGATATCTGCGCCGCATGCACTCTTTACGGCATTGATGGACTGTGCCAGTACCGTTGTATATTTGATAACTGCCGGAATGATCTGCTTTGCAGCAATGTCGATCATTGCCTTTGCCTCGATATTGATCTCTTTTGCGTAGGTCTCATACTCGATCTCCACACGGGAATCCAGCTCAGCCTTGGTAAATACCCTGAACTTCTCAAACAGTGTCACTGCCTTCTCTGTGTTGAGTGCCGGGATCGCATCTACCATGGAGCGGATGTTCGGAAGACCGCGCTTCTCTGCCTCTGCTACCCACTCGTCTGAATATCCGTTGCCGTTGAATACGATTCTCTGATGCTCGGTTGCATACTCCTTGATCAGATCATGTACTGCCATGTCAAAGTCATCTGCCTTCTCTAAGACGTCGCATGCCTCTGCAAATGCCTCTGCCACGATCGTGTTGAGTACCACGTTCGACTGGGCGATGGAATCCTGGGAACCTACCATACGGAACTCGAATTTATTGCCCGTGAACGCAAACGGTGATGTACGGTTACGGTCGGTTGCATCCTTCATGAAATCCGGAAGCGTCTTAACACCGGTCTCTAACTTCTTGCCGGAGATACTGTGTGTTGCCTCACCAGTGCTGATCAGCTGTGAAAGCACATCCTGCAGCTGCTCACCAAGATATATGGATACGATTGCTGGCGGTGCCTCGTTTGCTCCTAATCTGTGATCGTTTCCGACATCTGCTGCTGCCTCTCTCAAGAGATCTGCATGCCTATCTACTGCTTTTAAGATGCAGGTAAGGACTAACAGGAACTGAATGTTCTCATGCGGTGTCTTGCCCGGCTCTAAGAGGTTGATGCCATCGTCTGTCGTGATCGACCAGTTGTTGTGCTTACCGGAACCGTTCACACCTGCGAATGGCTTCTCATGAAGCAGACACTGTAAACCATGACGGCCGGCAACTTTCTTCAATGTCTCCATAACGAGCTGGTTGTGATCGACTGCCACGTTCGCCTCTGCGTAGATCGGAGCAAGCTCATGCTGTGCCGGGGCCACCTCGTTGTGCTGTGTCTTTGCCGTAACGCCAAGCTTCCAGAGTTCCTCATTGACGTCCTTCATGTACGCACCGATGCGCTCACGAATCGATCCGAAATAGTGATCGTCCATCTCCTGTCCCTTCGGCGGCATTGCTCCGAATAAGGTACGTCCGGTAAAGATGAGATCCTTTCTCTGTAAATACTTCTCGCGGTCTACGATAAAGTATTCCTGCTCCGGTCCAACGGACGGTGTTACTTTCTTTGATGTAGTATTTCCGAATAATTTTAATAAGCGAAGTGACTGCTCATTGATTGCTTCCATAGAGCGGAGAAGCGGCGTCTTCTGGTCAAGCGCCTCACCTGTGTAAGAACAGAACGCGGTTGGAATACAAAGGGTTGCACCTGCTGCATCCTGTCTCACGAATGCCGGTGATGTACAATCCCATGCGGTATAGCCTCTGGCTTCAAATGTTGCTCTAAGACCTCCTGACGGGAAAGAAGAAGCATCCGGCTCGCCCTTGATCAATTCCTTACCGGAAAAGCTCATCAGCACTTTACCGTTCTCCATCGGAGCTGTGATAAATGCATCGTGCTTCTCTGCGGTCACGCCTGTCAGCGGCTGGAACCAGTGTGTGTAATGGGTAGCGCCTTTTTCAATCGCCCACTCTTTCATCTCATGTGCGACAACATCCGCTGTCTCGAGATCCAGTTCTTTTCCCTCGTTGATTACTTCCTTTAACTTCTTGTAGACTTTCTTCGGAAGACGTTCCTGCATTACTGCATCGTTGAATACGTTTTCACCGAAAATCTCTGCTGCATTAAGGTATCCTGTTTCGCTCATCTTCTACATCCTTTCTTCTCACTAATCCAATCCCCTAAGACCAGACTTGCTTATTCTAATGTACGCGATTTCCTGTCGGATTTCAACCAGAACTTCATGTAAAGTTCTGTATACAGAAAAAGGGCATTCCAAGTCTATTGGAACACCCTTGTTCATCGCTCACATCGTTTTGTTGGTATTAAGATAATACTTTTTAAAACGAAATGCAAGCGAAAACTTTATATATTTTTAATTTTTACACTTCTAACAAAAATAATAAAGTTCTAGTCAAATTATTGTGAAAAAATTCTGTTGTCCGACAAAACAACTTCATTCCATAAAGAATTAGTCGTTTGCCTTACCTACGGAACCGAACAGCTCCATCTTCTCTTTTACAGTTGCCTTGATTGCCTCTGCGCCAGGAGCAAGAAGTTTACGCGGGTCAAAGCCCTTGCCTTCCAGATCCTTGCCAGCCTCGATATATTTACGTGTAGCATCTGCGAAAGATAACTGGCACTCTGTGTTTACGTTGATCTTTGCAACACCGAGAGAGATTGCTTTCTTGATCATGTCAGCCGGGATACCTGTACCACCGTGAAGAACTAACGGCATAACGCCTGTCTTCTGCTGGATTGCATCCAGAGTCTCAAAGCTTAAGCCCTTCCAGTTTGCCGGATATTTTCCATGAATGTTACCGATACCTGCTGCAAGCATATCTACACCAAGATCAGCTACACGCTTGCACTCGTCCGGATCTGCGCACTCGCCCATGCCGACAACGCCGTCTTCCTCGCCGCCGATGGAACCAACCTCAGCCTCGATGGACATTCCCATTGCATGTGCAACCTGAACCAGTTCCTTGGTCTTCTCAACGTTCTCGTCGATCGGATAGTGGGAACCGTCGAACATGATGGATGTGAATCCAGCCTTGATGCACTTGTAGCATCCTTCGTATGTACCATGATCCAGATGAAGTGCAACCGGAACTGTGATACCGAGCTCATCATGCATTGCCTTTACCATCGCTGCAACTGTACCGAAACCGGTCATATACTTACCAGCGCCCTCGGAAACACCAAGGATTACCGGAGACTGTAACTCTTCTGCTGTCAGGAGAACAGACTTTGTCCACTCAAGGTTGTTGATGTTGAACTGACCTACTGCATAGTGACCAGCTTTTGCTTTTTCTAACATTTCTTTTGCAGATACTAACATAATGAATTCCTCCATAACTTAATCAATTTGCCGCAATGCGGCAGTTGTTTTTACCCTACCGCTATTATATATTACTTCCTGTAAAAAATAAAGTTAAATTTTTAACAAAACATACTTCCCTGCAAGGGCTCTCACTCGCCCTGCGGCACCATAATCTCGACCGCCCTGCACAGGTTCTTCACCACAACCTCCTCATGGTCGCCGCCGAATTCCCCGTCCAGCGTCCACGGAATCGTATTCTTCGCCGTGAACCGCACCTCACTGGTCTTAAACGAGTAGATCATGTCCGTATCGTCCACAAGATTGATCAACGATGCGATGATCTCGTTTAACTCGATCGGGTTCTTCGGCTTTTTGATGAGTGTGACCTCGAAGACTCCATCATCCAGCAGGACGTCCTTTCCGGTCATCCCCTTAAATCCGCCCACAGAGGTGGAGTTGCTGATCATCCCGTAGATGAACTCGTCCTGAAGACGCACATTGTCATACTCTACCTGCATGAGGAACGACGGGATATCATGCAGGCACTTCGCGCCCTCTAAGATGTAAGCCGCGTGTCCGAGCACATTCTTCCACTCCTGGCTCGTCTTGTAGGAAACTTCCGTAAACAGTCCGAACGCCGCCACATATACGAAGAAGTCCCCGTTAAACGCTCCGATGTCGCACGGGAACACCCGTCCTGCAACGGCTGTCTCCGCCGCCTTGACCATATTTTTCGGAATGCCGAGCGATGTGGCAAAATCATTCGTGCTGCCCGCTGCAATATAGCCGAGCGGTACCTTTTTCTCACGGTGCATCATCCCCGTCACCACTTCATCCAGCGTACCGTCCCCGCCGCTGCACACGACGAGATCATAATCGCCGGCTTCCGTCTCGATCTTATGTATCGCGTCTCCCTGTGCCTGTGTCGGATAGATGGTGACCTCATAATCCGCCTTCACCATCACATCCACAATATCCAACAGCTGATTCTTGATCTGTGCCTTGCCTGAAAACGGATTAAACACAAACAGTAACTTTTTCTTTGTACCCATTATTTATACACCCTTATCTTATTTCTTTCTATGAGACGAGGAATTCCTCAATCGCTGCAACGGCTTCCGCTTCGTCCGCTCCCTCTGCATCCACAAGAATCTCCTCACCGTTTAACAACGCCAGACTCATCATCCCCATAATGCTCTTCGCATTGACACGGCTGTCACCATGTTCCAGATAGATTTTGCTTTCATACCGGTTTGCCACCTGCACGAGATTTGCGATCGGTCTTGCCTCAAAATCCTGCTGCATCTTTACTACCACACTCTTTTTCATTGCATCCTCCCATCCTCGCTTTTTAACTTACACCTTACACTGTCTGCTGCCGGAGGCTGTCTGCCATCTCGCTGATTCTGCGAAGCCTGTGATTCACACCTGATTTTCCCACGGGAGGATTCAGGTAGGTTCCCAGTTCTGCAAGCGGCGCATCCGGGTATTCCAGCCGAAGCAGTGCCATCTCTTTGAGATTCTCCGGCAGATATGACAAGCCGGCCGTCTCTCTTATATATTCAATGTCCGCAAGCTGTTTGACTGCAGCGTTTACCGTCTTGCTGATATTCGCTGTCTCGCAGTTCACCTTACGGTTCACCGAATTACGCATTTCCTTCAGAATCCGCACATTCTCCAGATTCATGAGCGCAACATGCGCCTCCATAATGTTTAGAATATCTACAATCTGCGAGCCTTCCTTCAAGTACACAACCTGATATTTTTTGCGTGCCACAATCTTGGCGTCCATGTCAAAGCTGTTGATTACATCCCGAAGCTGTTCGGCCTGTGGGATACTGCGGCATACAATCTCAAAATGGTAGGATTTGTTGGGATCGCTGATCGATCCTCCCGCCAGAAACGCCCCTCTTATGTACGCCCTCTTGCAGCAGCTCTGCTGAATGAGGAGTCCCTTGACCGTATCTTCCGGCTCCGCCTCCCCCGTGGCATCGTTGTACATTTTAACCGTGGAAAAAACGCTGCGCGCCTCCTCCTCGGTATGGATTTCTTCTATATGAAACAGTTCTGCTAACAGCAGCTGATATTTTTGCATCAGCAGCCGGTTCTCCGATTCCGCCGCAGGGATTCTTCCCTCAAATGCAATCAGCGCCGCCAGCTCTGCAATCTGACAATGTCTGCTCTTTCCCAGATGTTTTGCCAGTTCTGTTTTTACCTCACTTGAAAATGACATAGCTTACTCCAACCGTCCCCCGCGTCCATCGGCTCTTCCTTTTGTCTGCGGAGTCTATTTCCCGCGGAGCGCGTCTTTACCGATGTCACGGTGTTCTATTTTCAGTCCGTATCCCTTCTGTCCGGAAAGCCGTTCATACAGCGCATTGGCGAGCGTGACCGACCGGTGCTTTCCTCCGGTGCAGCCAATGGAGATTACAAGCTGGTTCTTCCCTTCTGCAATATAATTCGGAATCAGGAAGTTCAGCATATCCTCGAGCTTGTCCAAAAACGTATGCGCCTCCTCATACTGGAACACATAGTCCTGAATCTCCTTGTCATTGCCCGTCTTTGCCCGCAATCCTTCCACATAATACGGATTCGGCAGAAAACGCACGTCAAAGACCAGATCGGAGTCCGCCGGAATCCCATACTTAAATCCAAACGACAGAATCGTGATAAACAGATTCTTATAGTCCTGATTCTGCACAAAAATCTTATCCAGCTCCGCTTTCAGCTCCCTGGTCAGAAGCTGGCTGGTATCTATAATATAGTCTGCACTCTCTTTCAAAAATGCCAGACGCTTTCTCTCTTCTTCAATGCCCTTGTCCACCCGGTCTCCGCCGGACAGCGGATGGTTTCTTCTGGTCTCCTTGTAGCGCTTGACCAATACAGAATCCTCTGCATCCAGAAACAGAATCTCGTAGTGAACCTTCTTTTTTTTGATCCGCGCAAGCACGTCGCGTATCTCTTCCAGTGCCTGGCCGTTCCGGATGTCAATACCGACCGCCACTTTCTGCAGTTCTGCATTTTCCTGCAGGCTCGACAGCTCCACGAACTTTTCAAGCAATGCAATCGGAAGATTATCCACACAGTAGTATCCGATATCTTCCATCATCTTAATTGCCGTACTCTTTCCGGCTCCGGACATTCCGGTCAAAATCACGAACTTCATGCCAGTCACTCTCCATTCCTGCGTATCCTGCTGTTATCTTTGTCTATCGGGCTAAAATTCGCCAAGCATCTTAATCTCCGGTTCCAGCTTCACCTGAAACTGTCTGTCCACCTCTGCGCTCACATCCGCAATCAGCGTCCTCACATCCTGTGCGGTCGCATTCCCTGTGTTGACCACAAATCCGCAGTGTTTCTGCGATACCTGTGCTCCGCCGACCCGGTATCCGCGCAATCCCGCATCCATGATCAGCTTTCCGGCAAAATATCCCTCCGGCCGTTTAAATGTGCTTCCCGCACTCGGATATTCGAGCGGCTGCTTTTCGGCGCGCTGCGTGGCAAGTTCCTTCATCCGTGCCCGGATGGCCTGCTCCTCTCCCGCTGCAAGCTTCAATACCGCCTGTGTGACAATATAGTGCTTCTTTAAAATGCAGCTCGTGCGGTAGCTAAGCTCCAGCTCCTCCACGGACAGCACATGCTGTACTCCCGTCTCATCGAGCACGGTCACAGTC
>ULWJ01051656.1_pt1 | contig 10117 bp, 15 predicted proteins | sample 1960221 | NCBI WGS metagenome assembly ULWJ01 (sample SAMEA4835809, study PRJEB28245) | human gut metagenome | biome: gut microbiome; material: fecal sample | place: Denmark | collected 2008 | reverse complement strand
GTAGGCGCTGTTGGGGCCGCCGGTGAAGATGATGCCCTTGGGGTTTTTGGCCTTGATTTTGGCAAGGTCGGTGCGGTACGAATAAATCTCGCAATATACGTTGCATTCGCGGACACGACGGGCGATCAGCTGATTATACTGGCCGCCGAAATCCAGAACGATGACAGTTTCCTGCTGCATGAGGAGACTCCCTTCTCTATTTATAGTCCTATTGGGTTATTATAGCACGTTTTGGCGGTTTTGAACAGATGGGGAGGGAAAATAAATTATTTTTAAAAAGTTGTACTCTTATGTCACCAACAAAAACCGAGTTGGTGACAACAACAGGGGCAGTAAATACGCCCCGGAAAAAGAAAGTAAGGGTACAAAAATGAAGTACGAAATCGTTGGTATCGAACACGTAGTTGGTGATTTCACTCCGACCTCTGGCCGGAACGCAAACACCGTCCAGCATTATGACGTTTACCGTCTGCACTCGCTGAAATACAGCAAGGACGCCTACGGCAAGATTACCGCAGTCGTCCGCGCCACTCCTGACCAGATGGGCCAGATTGTTGCCGACCTCGGCGGTAACATTGCCGATGTTCCCGGTCACGTTCTGGACATGGAAGTCCGTAACAGCTTCGGAAAAATCAATCTGACTGATTACGAGGTTGTTCGCTGATATGGACGCTGCCCCACCACTGCTTGTACGGCCACCACCAAAATAAGCTGCCGTGGGGCGGCTCCTGATATGCGTTAGTTCTCGAATTGTTGATACCTCCAATTTCAACTACTCGGCCTGTACACATTCTAGCGCGTATCAGGAGCCGCCCCACAATTTTGCCGGGATTCCCGGCATTCCTTGGCACTACGTCCAAGGAATGCCAAATTCCATGCCAAAATCAAACAGCAGAGGTGGTACAGATGCCAGAACCAAGCACAAAAAGCCCAAAAGCCTATCAGTTCATGTTCGTTCTCTACCCGGAGAGCCAGCAGCCCGCAATCGACTACATTCAAGCCAACTGGCCTTGCGCATGGGCACTGCATGACAAAGATACACATACCGAGCAGGAATTTCTCGACTACGGCAAACACCATGACGGCAACTGCCCTGATTGGCAAATAGGCGACCTCAAAAAGCCACATTACCATTTCGTGGTAAAGTTCAAAAATGCCCGCTACATTACGGGCGTTGCAAAAGAGATTCGCAAGCACTCCGAAATCAATGATGCCGCCATCAAGAAATGCTACAACCTGTACAAGGCGTATGTGTATCTCTGGCATCAGAACGACCCCGACAAATTCCAGTATGACCCGGAACAGGTTGTTGGTCTGCACGACTTCGACCCACCTCAACAGAACGAAGGTGTCACCGAGGAAGAACAGGTAGAGACAATGTTCAACGCGCCTGTGTTCTCCACGGTCAAGGAATTGGCCCGCTGGGCTTATGATAACGGCTGCTGGTCAACCTTCCGCAAGAACTATGGTCTGTGGAAAGACATTCAGAATGAATCCAAGGGCGGTACAGAAAATGCCTAGTATTTTCAATGTATGCACCCAACCGCTGGACGAACAGGGACAAGCTAAACCTTGCCCCTGCCGTTATACCAGAAAATGCCCCGATTCCACTGTAAAGTGTGATTACGGGGAACATTACTGTAAAAACTGCTACACGGATGAAAGCGGTAAGTTCCACCACGAACCTGCAAAGCTGAAAGACGGAACATTCTTCCCCTGCAACAACTTTGCCCCTCTTTCCCGTGACTGCAATCTCTGCGCATTCAACTACAAACGTCCGTTCTATTCTTCGATTCTGGGCGAGTATCGTCCGTTTGAGCAAAGAGCAAACCGAGATACGGACGGAGATTTACCCTTTTAATGGAGGTATCAACATGAATCCCAAAATCAGCTACAATCCCGACAATATCCACGTTTGGGTCAATCTTCCTGACCTGCCGAAGCTGGTCGATTTGTTTATTCGTCGTGGCTTTTTGAAAGAAGCTGCGACCTGCTGTCAACTGCTCGACCATGCTCGCAAAGACCCTGACGTAAAGGATTTTTACGATGATGGCAACGAGGTTCTCTTGCAGCTGGACATTGATACGCTGCATGACAAGATGGACGTCTGTTCCGTCGCTGTCAGCCCGCAGTTCCTTGGGATTGTGCCCGACGAGGGGGATGATTAAATGCGTGTCATTCAAAAGTCGCTGGTCGATTATAACGCAATCGACACCCTTATTCAAGTTCAGCGGTTCATCGGCAGTAAGCAGAATGCAACGCTGCTTTTCGACGCTAAACAAAGTTTGGCCCGCTGCTATGGCCGTCAGGCCGCTAACTACTCTCTGCTGGTTTCCCGCTATGAGGACAATTCTATTCATAAAATTGAGTTTGTCCCCCATGACTACCAGTTGTAACGCAAGCCCCCAAGCTGCGATTACATATAAAATATTGAAGGAAGGAGGAAAGACAGTATGAACCCTTATATTACCGCTTATGCGGTTGCAGGTGATGCTGTCGCAGCCACTATGCCTGAAGCTATCACCTCTGGTGTCACTTCCGCTGTTACTCTGGTCGGTACTGCGTTTACTGCTATCACCAGCAACACCGTTCTGTGCGTGTTTCTGGGCGCTGCTCTTGTCAAGGTCGGCATGAGCATTTTCCGCTCTATGAAGCGTGCCGTTCGCTGATTTCAGCCCGCTGGGGCAGGGTGCAAGCCCTGCCCCTTCTTTTTTTGTTTTAACTCGAAAGAGGGTTTATATATGAGTGATAACACGTTGCATCGTTACAGATTTCTTTCGGGGTTTTGTTTTGATTTGGTTGAACTTGACCTTTATTGTTATCCGTGGTTACCTTGCCATCCTAAGCGGGTTCGTGTAGCGCTCGTGTCCATTCGCAAGAAAAAAGCCGCCATCACTGGCGGCGGAAATCATTGTAGGTTTTTGTAGTAGTCAGACTGTCCTTCATATCGAAAGAGGGTTTATATATGCTTTGGTACGTTGTTTGGGCTTTCTTTTTAACACTTTTGGCTTTGGGTGGTGCGCTCTTCCTTGCCGCTGCGTTTACTTGGTTTAATCCCCCCAGATGATTTCTAACGACAACTAAAAAAGTCGCCATCACTGGCGGTGGGTGAATACTGCATTTATCATGAGGTGTTTATTTATGCTTCCGTTTTTGTTTTTTATTGCTGGTCTTTGTGAGGGTTATCTTCTTCTTTGTTTGTTAAATCGTTTCAAATAAAAAAAGCCGCCATTATTGGCGGCGGAAATCATTGTAGGTTTTTGTAGTAGTCAGACTGTCCTTCATAGAGTGTCTTTTCCTGTAGCTTGTCAATCATGTTCAATTTGATTTTTATGACCGCTATAGCCTTCTCGTTACTCTCTGCGTTCCAGTCTTGCTTTAGTAGAAGTAATCCCTTGTAATAGTCCTCTGTTCGCTTCATGCACTCGCGCAACAAATCAACTTCATCCGTCGTGAATTTCAGATTTATTTTTCCATCATCTGGAATTGTAGTTTCTCTTTTATCGTTCATTTTGAATAATCCCATTTTAAGTCACATCCCGAGTTTTTTGTCTATTCTATCACCTGTTTAAGGAGCAGTCAATATGAGGAAAAAATGTTCATCTGCGTTGCACAAAGTTTTGCCCGTTATTTTGTGCGTCTTGCTATTTGTCTGCACTATCCCGCTGATTGCTTTTGCAGATGATTTAGGGTTTGAATCTGGCGGCGGTTCTTCCCGTGGTGGTGGTGTTGGCCGTATTCATGATGGACTGTCTGCCGATATTTCAGCAGCTCCGCGGTCAGGTGATTTGATTTGTAATTCGTGTGGTGCAGAATATTCGTCTGATAAAACATTACCTCTTGATTTTAAATGTCCCAGTTGTGGAGATGAGTTTTTTTCTGTCAATAAGGTTATGCTGACTTGTTGGCGTTGCAAGCAGACAACTATTTTCTACATTGACGATATTACCGGAACTTCGGTTTGTTCACACTGCGGCGCTTATATTTCTGCTCTTGTCAGACAAGGCGATAAAACCGGGTATGCGTTTAAAGCTGGCGGCGGTTCAACTCGCGGTGGTGGCGTTAGTCGCCATCATCCTGATATTGGTTATAAACCTACTGTCGTTTTATCTCCTCCTTTGCCCGAGGCCGAGAAAACTATTATTGAGTATCCTTCTGATGTAAAAGATTTGACAACATGGAATAAAGGTCACGGCATGATTCGTATGAATCATGGTTTTTCTTTTGCGTATAAGAGTTATGCAAATACTGATGGTTCTTCATCTCTTTGTGTTTATCCAGTCGAATCTTGTGAGCACCTTTCTGTTAATAGCTTTTTAATGGATTCTTATGCAAAAACACTTTTATACAAAGATGTTTTATGGGATGGAAGTGTTTATGATGACTGTTCCAAATTTATTAAACCTAGTTATGGCTGCAATGATGATTTCATCGGTGCGACCACTTTAGGAAAAGCCCATTCTAGCATTAGTACATTGTTTTATTGCGTCGCCCCCGAAAGTGGCTACTATTGGGTTTCGCATTACCCGTATGGTCAAATGTCTATCTATGAGGGCTATGAAAACGGTAAAATCTCAAAAGATAAAAATGGGAATTTCTACTATTCTAATATGTGGTGGGTCAGAAAAGGTACATCTCCTAAATTTGCATTGTTTGCCCAGCCACATGTTTTTTCTGGTACTACAGATGTTGCGTATGCTTGTTCTGGTGGAGATAGTATAGGCTATGCTTATTGCCTATCAAGTGAATCCAACAAAATCAAAGTTGGTAACCCTTCTTACTACTCTCAAACACCTCTCTATTTCAATAAAGGCGACTACATTTTCTTTACTGCATGGATTTTTGATGGGACATATAAAGGTGATGCTTTAGGTTTCGGTGGCTATAAAAATGAACGCATTAGTAAACTTGATTATCCTTATGTTAGTTATGTTCCCGCCAACTTAGGCCTCGAGGGGGATTTAGTTGTGTATGATTGGCAGTATGATGATGATGATGATACCTATATATTGATTACATATCCTGACCCTCTTGACTGGAAATCCTATTCAACAACTGTTGATTATGAAGTTCCCGAAACAGCTCCTTCTGACAATAAATGTTGTGACCATACAGGAATCATTGCAGTTCTTGAAGAAATTCGGGATAAAATGGTTGCAGGTTTTACAGATATTACGGCAAATATACATACTGATATGGTAGATTTCAAAGCAGCGGTTGTTGCTGGTTTCACCGATATTACTACAAATATTACAGCAGTGGTGACAGATTTCAAGGCCGCTGTCGTTGCTGGCTTCGCTGACATTTCCGCAAACTTTCAACTGGCAATAGATAACTTGAATATCAACATTCAGAACTTCTTTAACAAGAAAATGGAAGATTTGCCCGAGCCGACGCCAACTCCCAGCCCGACGCCGGAGCCTTCCAATCCAACACCCAGTCCGTCTCCGTCTCCTGCACCGCTCGACCCTATTCTTCCCGAAACGCAAAACCTAATTATCCCGAAGATGAACAGCAACACCTTTACCGATGAACACGGCACATGGATTGCTTCTGGTTCCTCAAAGTATAGTGATGTGTTCGACTTTTTCCGTGCCTTTGACCGCTCCACTTCTGAAATTTGGGAAACAAATCAAAGTCCCTCTCACCTGCAAATCGAAATTCCCGACCCCGATAATTATTACATTGACGGTTATATTATGCGGATTTCTAAATTCACTAACCGTTACGCTAAAGAATGGACGCTTCAAGGCTCGGACGATGGCAAAACATGGGATGATTTGGACACGCAAAAAGACCAAAATCTTTCGGATATGCAAGAACATAAATATACACTTACCTTGCGCAAGGCGTATAAATACTACCGTTTGAATATGTCGAACTACGCAAGCTCCATGTGTTCCCTTAGTCACTTCAATCTTCTGGGCTATGATGCGAAAGATGTTGTAACTCCTACACCTGCACCGACTGACCCGCCCTCGCCTAGTCCTGCACCTGACCCCGGTACAGACCCGACACCTGTACCCACACCGGGCGGCGGCACTGTTCCCGCTCCGGGCGGTGATTCTAACATCAGCGGCGGTGACGGTGAAGGTCTGTTCGGTTGGATTTGGGATTTGCTCAAAGACATTGTCAAATCCATCCTCAAAGCAATTTTCAAAATCATTGCTAATATCCTCGGTTTCCTTATCTGGATTGTGGAACGAGTTGGCTTGCTACTGCCTTTCCTTCCCGGCCCTGCGGTAGCTGCTCTTGGCGCTGGAGTTGTCCTTGTTTTCGTTATCCGCATTATCCGCTTCATCAGGGGGTGATGATATGAAGAAATTTTTTCTGGCGTTATTGCTTGCGGCGTCTGCTGCGTGTATGGCGGCGCAGGTCGCTTTTGCCGACGATTCTGGTTTTATTGCTGGCGGCGGTTCTGCTGGCTCTGGTTCGGGCGTAGGTCGTGACGATATTGCCACATCTGAAACCGCAAGTGGTGTAGGCCGTGACGATGTTCTCGCTTTCGGTAGCGACATGAAAGATTCTGTCGATAAATACGGCGGTGGCCTTGGTGAAGGTATCGACTATGCTAAAGAAATGTGGGATAAAACCATTAACGGTATAAACCGCTATGGCCTGTTCTTTGCTGATTCTTTGGGCGAAGTCCTCTGGCATGACCCTGTGTTTCTTTTCTACCTGACAATTACCATTGTCGGCCTTGTTGCGTTCGGTGTTATCCGCGCTTTAACCTCGTGAGGTGCTTTATATGGAATTTTTCTATTTTGTTCTCAACAAAGCAATGGAAGCCTTTCAAACGGAAATGAACGTTTTAGGCTATACATTTAGCTTTTATAACATTTTCTGGTGGACGCTCATTGCCGGCGCTTTCGTCTGGTGTCTGTTCCACATCATTTTGGGGTGATACTATGAATAAACTCCCTTACTTCCTCGTTGCCCTCTGCCTGTGTATGTTCTGCTCTTTCTCGGCTTATGCAGATGATGCAGCGGATCCGGCGCAAGACGGTTCCGCTGCATCATCGGGTGAAGTAGTTGTTCCTCCCGAAGAAGGAAAAGTTGTTCAGGTGCAGGGTGTACAGACATACGACCCGCAACTGTATGAACGGATGGATAAATTGCAAGAATCCATTGATGCACTTACAGAAGCCATCGTACCTGCCGCAGAAGGGGCAGAATCAAGCGCAGAAGATGCAGGAGGGCAAGACTATACCTCACAGCTTTCAACGATTTCTGGGCAGCTTGTGAGCTTGCAAGAAGCCGTTGTAATGTCCACTCCCGAAAGTGCAGAAGAACCTAATATCTGGGATAAGCCTTTCAATGATTATACCCCTTTGGAAGGGTATGCGCTTTTGACCTTCGTTATCATCCTCGCTGCCTGTGGTCTTTCAATTTTTAGGAGGTTCTAACCATGCAGACTTATTTTGCTGATTTGCTGGCGTTCTTTGGCATTTCTGGCGCTCCGCAGACCTTCGCTGAACTTATCCCTTGGATGTTCGGTGTGCTGGTTGCTTTGGGCATCGTTCTTGCCTGTTTTCGCCTTATCTCGGAATGTATTAACGCTGGGCGGTGGTTTCGTTGATTTACATTCTTGTCGCTGCCGCTTGTTTTCTGCTTTGGCTGTTTCCCGGAGTTCGCTGCGCATTGACGCATCCTTTTCACTGCATTTACTATGGTGTCAAGGATGGCTATAACTATATCAGATATAAGCAGGGCAATTTGCGCAAGACTGGCAATCTGGACATTTTCTGCGGTTATTTCGGCAATGGTAAAACGCTGTCCCTCGTCAAGCAGGTTGTCTGTCGGGAATATAAGCGGTATGACGGTCTTACAGTCTGGTGCAATCGTCGGCAGAAATTTGTATCACAGCGTATCTTGATTCTCTCTAATGTTGATTTGTGTGTTCCGTATGAACGGCTCACGGGTCTGGCACAGGTCTGTGCAATTAGTAAAGCCAATGAGATTTACGACGATGAACACGACACTTTGACTATCACTATCGTCTGCATGGATGAATTGAGTGTGCAGATGAATAGCCGTTCTTTCAAGAGCAGCGGAGAACTGTTCCGGGATGAACTGCAAAAACTGAATCTTTCCAATCCAGAGAAAGTGTATTCCTTCTTCAATCTCGCGGTTTAAGCAGCACAGAAAAAGCGTAGAGGAATAAAAAGACACCTTAGACGCGCGGCCCGCGAACGCGGGCACTGTGCATCTTTTGACAGCCGACCCCAATTTTATAAAGGGTCGGCGTTTGAGCGGCACAAGCGCCGCAGGCACCTTATTCCGTTTTTCTATCGGAGAGCAACCAAACAAAAAAGTCGCCCTGCGCCAGAGCGCAGAGCGACCCAGAAGATGCTCACCGACAGAAAAACAAACCTAAAAATCAGAATCCGTGGAGCCGTAATAGCCTGACAGCACAGACACCCATTTTTTAAAGTGTCTGTACTGTCAGGCCATTCGGCGTGCTTTTTTCTCCATTTTCCCCACACCTTGCACAACTTCACAAATCCAACCTTGTGCACATCTACAAAATGTTACGTAGCATCTTGACGGCAGCTAAATAAATTATTTTTGCGTTTATGTGACGCAGGGGCGCCTTGTATATGTGCCCGGGCCGTGTGCGGCTACGTTTGGTCCGCGGGCGGATCGGGGATCCGCCCCTACGGTGGTGGCGGGAGGCTTGCGGTGGCGGGAACGGGCACGGCGGCATGAGGGCATGCCGCCCTACGTCCCCGCATAAATGATACACGTAGGGCGGGGTGCCCCCACTCCGCCGCAAGTTCACACCAGCTCCACCTTATACTTTGCCAACCAATAGTTCAGCTGCAAAAACCACGCGATAGTCTGGGGCGTGGTCATCAGCTGACCGTACCACGGGATGGGGTTATCCGCGCCGGAGGCCAGCAGCGTTTCCAGTGCGTCCGCCCGAATGATGCGCAGAAGCGGCGCGGCGGGGTCGTTCAGGACGGTGCGCAGCTCCGCCGAGACGGCAGCCAGGTAGCTGGGGTTCCACGTTTTGGGGTACGGGCTTTTGCGCCGCCACAGAACTTCGTCGGGCAGCACGCCGCGCATGGCCTCGCGCAGGAGGCCCTTTTCCTGCCCGTGATAGTCCTTGAACTCCCATGGGACCGAGTACAGATACTCCGCAATGCGGTAATCGCAGAACGGCACGCGGACCTCGAGGCCGCTGTACATGCTCATGCGGTCCTTGCGGTCCAGCAGCGTCTGCATGAACCATTTGAAATTCAGGTTCATCATCTGGCGCATCCGCTGTTCTGCGGCGGGCAGGCCGGGGCGGACGGAGGTCTGTGCCAGCGTGGCGCGATAGCGTTCATCCACGAACGCAGCCGGGTCGATGCCGCCCAGCACACCGGGCTTGATGAACGACGCGCGGTAGGCCGTGGACTGCGCCCATGGGAAGCCGTACCGCTCGCGCACCGTAGGGTCGCGGTACCACGGGTAGCCGCCGAAAATTTCGTCCGCGCACTCCCCCGACAGCGCCACCGTGGCGTGGGGCTTGATATGCCGGCAGAACACGAGCAGCGACGCATCCACGTCCGCCATGCCGGGCAGGTCGCGGGCGTCCACCGCGGCGTACAGCGCGGGCACAAGCTCCGGCGTGTCCAGCGTGACCCAGTGGTGCCTGGCATGGAGAAAGTCGTTCATTTTGCGGATGTAGGGTGCATCCGCGCCGGGCTGAAATTTTGTCGCGTGGAAGTACTTTTTGTTATCACGGTAGCCCACCGAGAACGTTTGCAGCTGGTTGCCCTGCGCCGAAAAATGCGCATCGGCGATGGCCGAAATCAGGCTGGAATCCAGCCCGCCGGACAAAAACGTTGCCACGGGCACGTCGGACACGAGCTGCCGCTCGATAGCATCGGTAACGAGGTCGCGTACCCTGCGGGCCGTCGCGGCGAAGTCGTCGGGGTGGTCGTGGTCCTCAAGCCGCCAGTAGCTGTGCAGGGTCAGGCGGGCGGTTTGGGTCTCATAGACAGCGTACTGGCCGGGCAGCAGCTCCCGCACATTTTGAAATACTCCGCAGCCCGGCGTGCGCCCGGGGCCAAGCAGCAGCACCTCGGCCAGGCCGTTGGCATCGACGCGGGGCGGCACAGCGGGGTGC
>ULWJ01024392.1_pt1 | contig 10196 bp, 6 predicted proteins | sample 1960221 | NCBI WGS metagenome assembly ULWJ01 (sample SAMEA4835809, study PRJEB28245) | human gut metagenome | biome: gut microbiome; material: fecal sample | place: Denmark | collected 2008 | reverse complement strand
CAGCCATCGACCGCTACCGGGAACAGCCGCTTCCGTCCGTGATCCTGATTCCGGGGATTTCCGGGAATACGGGAAAAGGCGTGGAGTCGGTCAAGCATTCGGTGGAACAGGCAGTTGGATCGGATATTCTGTTTGGAGATGCATGATAGAAAGGTGGGTGAAACCTTCCAATGAGCAAAGGAACGATAAAGAAGGTAGCAGGACCGCTGGTTATCGCCAGCGGGATGCGGGATGCCAATATGTTTGACGTCGTCCGCGTCAGCGACGAACGTCTGATTGGCGAGATCATAGAGATTCACGGAGATGAAGCGTCGATTCAGGTATATGAGGAGACTTCCGGTTTAGGACCTGGCGAGCCGGTAGAGTCGATGGATGTGCCGCTTTCGGTTGAACTGGGACCGGGACTCCTGACGAGTATCTACGATGGAATCCAGCGGCCGCTGGACGATATCATGAAGGAGACGGGCAGCAACAACTTAAAGCGCGGCGTTGAGGTTCCGTCTTTAAAGCGTGATAAGAAATGGCAGTTTGTGCCGACCGTGAAAGCGGGCGACAGCGTGGAAGCAGGCGACATCATCGGTACCGTGCAGGAGACGCTGATCATTGAGCATAAGATTATGGTGCCGTATGGTGTAAAAGGTACCGTCAAAGAGATCAAGAGCGGTGAATTTACGGTGGAGGAAACTGTAGCGGTCATTGAGACGGAAAACGGAGAAAAAGAGCTTACAATGATGCAGAAATGGCCGGTTCGGCGCGGACGTCCGTACCAGACGAAGCTGCCGCCGGTAAAACCGCTGATCACCGGACAGCGTGTCGTTGACGCATTCTTCCCGATCGCCAAGGGCGGCGTGGCAGCCGTACCGGGACCGTTCGGAAGCGGCAAGACCGTCATCCAGCACCAGCTGGCGAAATGGGCGGAAGCGGACATTGTTGTTTACATCGGCTGCGGTGAGCGCGGCAACGAGATGACGGATGTTTTAAATGAGTTCCCGGAGTTAAAGGATCCAAAGACCGGGCACTCCCTGATGCAGCGGACCGTGCTGATTGCCAATACTTCGGATATGCCGGTAGCAGCCCGCGAGGCATCGATTTACACGGGTATCACGATCGCAGAGTATTTCCGCGACATGGGTTATTCGGTGGCACTGATGGCGGATTCCACCTCCCGGTGGGCGGAGGCGCTGCGAGAGATGTCGGGACGTCTGGAAGAGATGCCGGGCGAGGAAGGTTATCCGGCCTACTTAGGAAGCCGTCTGGCACAGTTCTATGAGCGTGCCGGTCATGTCATCTGCCTTGGCAGGGACGGACGCGAGGGCGCGTTGTCTGCAATCGGAGCCGTCTCCCCGCCAGGCGGCGATATTTCCGAGCCGGTTTCCCAGGCGACGCTGCGTATCGTCAAGGTATTCTGGGGACTCGATTCAGCGCTGGCATACAAGCGCCATTTCCCGGCGATCAACTGGCTGACCAGCTATTCCCTGTATGTGGACAATCTGGGAAAATGGTTTGATGAGAATGTATCGGATGAGTGGATGAGCTGCCGCCAGGGTCTTATGAGCCTTCTGCAGGAAGAGGCAGAGCTGGAGGAGATCGTAAAGATGGTCGGCATGGATGCACTGTCCCCGATCGACCGCCTGAAAATGGAAGCGGCGCGCTCGATCCGTGAGGATTTCCTGCATCAGAACTCCTTCCATGAGATTGACACGTATACACCACTGCAGAAACAGTTCCGCATGATGAAGCTGGTGCTGGCGTTCTATGAGCAGTCGAAGAAAGCGCTGGAAGGCGGCGCTTCCATCCAGAATCTCATCAAGATGCCGGTGCGCGAGCAGATCGGACGTTTTAAATATACGAAGGCAGAAGACGTGGAGAAAGAGTATCAGGCGGTCCTCGATGAACTTGCGAAAGAGGTTGCCGATGCGGCTGGAAAGGGGGCATTCTAAATGCCGAAAGAATATAGAACCATACAGGAGGTTGCAGGTCCTCTGATGCTGGTGCAGGGCGTGGAAAATGTTACCTATGACGAGTTGGGCGAGATCGAGCTGGCGAGCGGCGAAAAGAGACGCTGCAAGGTGCTGGAGATCGACGGCGGCAATGCGCTGGTACAGCTTTTTGAGAGTTCCACGGGTATCAACCTTTCAAATAGTAAGGTGCGTTTTTTGGGCAGAACGATGGAACTTGGCGTATCGGAGGATATGCTGGGACGCGTCTTTGACGGTCTGGGCAATCCAATCGACGGCGGTCCGGAGATCCTGCCGGAGGAACGCCGCGATATCAATGGTCTGCCGATGAACCCGGCGGCGAGAAGCTATCCGCAGGAGTTTATCCAGACGGGTGTTTCCGCGATCGATGGTCTGAATACACTGGTCCGCGGTCAGAAACTGCCGATTTTCTCGGCGTCCGGTCTGCCGCATGCGAATCTGGCAGCCCAGATTGCGAGACAGGCGAAGGTGCGCGGCACGGACGAACCGTTTGCCGTTGTCTTTGCGGCGATGGGTATCACCTTTGAGGAAGCACATTTCTTTACTGAGAGCTTTAAGGAGACGGGCGCGATCGACCGTACCGTCCTGTTTATCAACCTGGCAAACGATCCGGCGGTTGAGCGTATCGCGACCCCGCGTATGGCGCTGACGGCTGCCGAGTATCTGGCATTTGAGAAAAATATGCACGTTCTCGTTATCCTGACGGATATCACGAACTACGCGGATGCGCTGCGAGAGATTTCGGCTGCCCGCAAGGAAGTTCCGGGACGCCGTGGTTATCCGGGTTATATGTACACGGATCTTGCATCCCTGTATGAGAGAGCCGGACGCCAGAGAGGCAAGAATGGTTCGATCACGATGATTCCGATCTTAACCATGCCGGAGGATGACAAGACGCACCCGATCCCGGACTTAACCGGATATATTACCGAGGGACAGATTATCTTAAGCCGTGATCTGTATCGCAAGGGCATTACCCCGCCGATTGACGTACTTCCGTCGCTGTCCCGTCTGAAAGATAAGGGAATCGGCGAGGGCAAGACGCGTGCCGACCATTCGAACACCTTAAACCAGCTCTTTGCGGCGTATGCGCGCGGCAAGGAAGCGAAGGAACTCATGGTGATCCTGGGCGAGGCGGCATTGTCCGATGTTGACTTAATCTATGCAAAATTTGCGGACGCCTTTGAAAAAGAATATGTTTCCCAGGGCTACAATACGGACCGCGATATCGAGGAGACGCTGCGGATTGGCTGGAAACTGCTTTCCATCCTGCCGAGAAGCGAGCTGAAACGTATCGATGAGAAGTATCTGGATCTGTATTATGGGAAAGAGTAAAAATGCCTGTGCATGGCGGATGCGCTTGAAAACGAAAGCAGCGTGTCATAACGCGGCTGCGGGAGCTGGCGGATCTGTCGTGACAAAGTGATTGCAGGAGAGAGGTGGTACGCATGGCATCGACACAGGTCAACCCGACCCGAATGGAGCTTACGAGGCTGAAAAAGAAGCTGGCGACAGCCACGCGGGGACATAAACTGCTGAAGGATAAGCGGGATGAGCTGATGCGCCAGTTCCTGGATCTGGTCCGGGAAAATATGGCGCTGCGCCAGAAAGTGGAGGCGGGCATCCGGAGTGCGAATGTGAATTTCGTCATCGCTAAAGCCGGGATGTCCGAGCAGGCGTTAAATACCGCGCTTGCCGCGCCGAAACAGGCGGTTTATCTGGAAGCAGACAAGAAAAACGTAATGAGCGTCGATATTCCGGTGTTCCATTATAAGACCCGGACGGCGGATGAGAACGATATTTACTCGTATGGATTTGCGTTTACTTCGAGTGATCTGGACGGGGCAGTCAAGTCGCTGGCGGACATTCTGCCGGATATGCTGCGGCTGTCCGAGACAGAGAAAGCCTGCCAGCTCATGGCAGCCGAGATCGAGAAAACGCGCCGGAGAGTCAATGCGCTGGAACACGTAATTATTCCGGAGGCGCGCAAAAATATCAAATATATCACGATGAAGCTGGATGAAAATGAGAGAAGCACGCAGATCCGCCTGATGAAGGTGAAGGATATGATGCTGGAGGAGAAGCATCATTATAAGGAGAAGCGGGAGCTTTGTTCGTGATGATGAAAATGCCTCTTCTGGCGGCTTTAGGGCTGTCAGGAGAGGTTTTTTGCACATAGTTGTGAAAATGACGGGACGAGCCCACGAGGTTCGAACCGCCCTTTCGATATACCTTTGTTCGCTTGCTTTCACTACAGATGTTCGCCCATGACGGACTGCGTCCGCCCTGTTCGGACACCTGTGTTCAAGATGCGTACAAAGATATATGAAAGGCGGTTCGGACCTCGCGGGCTCGTCCCTGTGTATTGGAAAAATAAAAGAGACAGAAAAAAGTAAAGTATTTATTGGAAATATTTGGTAGAATAGGAGGAAATGAGGGGAGGAATTTTGCATGGCAAAGCAGGTACAGAGGGCGATCGGCTGGGTGGCAGCATTTCTTTTGGCGGTGGGGATGTTGTTCCTGCCGGTTTCGAAGGCGTATGCGGGTCCGGTATCGGGCGGCAGTCCTGGAAGTGGAGAGATGAGAGGTGTCTGGGTTTCGTATCTGGACTGGAATGGATGGGCGAAGGATGAGGCTGGATATAAGAAAGCGATGGATCAGACACTGGACCTCTGTGTACAGAAGGGGTTAAATGCGGTTTTCCTACAGGTTCGCCCGGATGGAGATGCGATGTATCCGTCACAGTATTTCCCGTGGTCGAAATTTGCCTCTGGAAAACAGGGAAAGAATCCGGGGTATGATCCGCTGGCATATGCGGTGCAGGCGGCGCATCAGCGGGGCTTGCAGCTTCATGCGTGGATCAATCCGTACCGGATCACGGGGTATCTGAACCGTTATTCGGATCTGTGTGCGTCAAATCCGGCGATCGCGTGGGCGAAGGACGGGGACAGCTCGAATGACCGGTGGGTATTGTGCCAGAATGGTGAGTATTATTACAATCCGGCGATTCCGCAGGTGCGCCAGCTGATTATTGACGGTGTGAAAGAGATCGTGACGAATTATGGGGTGGACGGCATCCATTTTGATGATTATTTCTATCCGAATCTCGATGACAGCAAGGCGGAAACATGGTTTGATTATCCGGAGTACCAGGCGAGCGGCACATCGTTGAGTGTGGCGGCGTGGAGACGGAATAATGTCAATGAGCTGGTAAGGGGCGTTTATAGTGCGGTCAAGTCGATCCGTCCGCAGGCATTGTTCGGTATCAGCCCGGAGGGATATTTACAGAACCTCCGAAAAGATCCCCGCCAGTTTACGGATGTGGATGCGTGGATGACCCAGAGCGGCTATGTGGATTACCTGATGCCGCAGATTTACTGGGGATTTGAGGCGAAGCAGAACGGCCAGGCAGCGGGCTATGCGTTTGCAAACTGCCTGAATGAGTGGGTGACGCTGAAAAAGAAGGGAAATGTGAAGCTGTATGTCGGTCTGGCGCTCTATAAGACCGGAACAGATGCAGTGGACGGCAACGAGGTGCCGGAGTGGCAGCGGTATCATGATATCATGAAGCGCGAGGTGCAGGCTGGACGGGCAACCGGACAGGTAAGCGGTTACTGCTTCTATGATTTATCGTCCCTGACGCGTGCGGCGGCAGCGGAGGAAGTGGCGAATGTGACGGCGCTGTTCCATTAAGTGCTCCATGATAGTTACTGTTCACGCATACGTGCCCAGTAACGGAATTTGCCGTGGCTTCGCATTTGATTGTGGAAATGGAAACCCCTGTGGATGATTGCAACCACAGGGGTTCTGTGCTATACTGGACATACGATTGCAGTAAAAATGTTGTTGTTTACATAATGTTCAGATGGCAGCAAATATACGGACGAGGAGAGGGAAGATGAAAAAAACAGCACTTGTCATTATGGCAGCCGGAATCGGAAGCCGTTTTGGCGGAGGGATCAAACAGCGGGAGCCGGTAGGTCCGAATGGGGAGATCATTATGGATTACTCCATCCATGACGCGCTGGAAGCTGGATTTGACCGGATTATCTTTGTGATCCGTCATGATTTGGAGGAGGACTTCAAAGAAGTGATCGGGAACCGGATTGAGAAGATTGCGCCGGTAACATACGCATTCCAGGAGCTTTCGGATGTACCGGAGGGATTCAGTGTCCCGGCAGACCGGAAAAAACCGTGGGGAACTGGACAGGCGATTTTGAGCATCCGCGGACTGGTCGAAGAGCCATTCCTGGTGATCAATGCGGATGATTATTATGGAAAAGAAGTGTTCCGAAAGATTCATACATACATGGTGGAACAGATGGACGTGAACGCACCGGTGTATGATATCTGCATGGGCGGCTTTATTCTGGCAAATACGCTCAGCGAGAACGGTGGCGTGACACGCGGCGTCTGTGAGGTGGGCGAGGGAGAGATTTTAAAACGCGTAACCGAAACCTACAATATCCAGAAGACAGCGGACGGCATGACGGCGACGGACAAAGAGGGGAATCCGGTTTCGGTTCAGGAGAACCAGCATGTATCGATGAATATGTGGGGACTCACACCGGGCTTTGTGGAGGAGCTGGAAAAAGGATTTCCAGAGTTTCTTGCGGGGCTGAAAGAGGGCGACGTGAAGTCGGAGTACCTGCTTCCGACGATCATCGATCAGATGATCCACGACGGGCGTGCAAGGGTGAAACTTCTGGAGACGCACGACTGCTGGTTTGGTGTGACCTACCGTGAGGATAAGGAGAGCGTGACGGAGTCGATCCGGGCGCTGATCCGTGAGGGCGTGTACCCGGAAAAACTGTTTTGATAATTTGAGAAACAGTTTGAAGAAACAGAATTATTTAAAAAGATAAAACATCATGAGAACGATACTGCGAAATGGAACAGCTGATTCGGCAGTGCAGAGGATAACGTGAAAAACGGTACGTGAGAATAACATGATACGCATAAATCCTGCATAGGATACCATGTAAGCCTTGAATTAAGGGGGAATGGCAGTCCGATGCAGGATTTTGCATATTTTAAGAGTCTTTATCCGGCTGCATGTAAGCAGATGCAGCTTTGCGTGGAAGCGGTCTGTGATGAGCTGGAGTATGAGGGGAGTCCCATCTATGATGAATATCCGGATCGGATCTTTCTGGAAAAACTGACAAAACGGGCACTGGAAAAATGGCAGAAAGTTTATCCGGCTGGAACGGAAAGGACGGATACACTGACGACCTATATGAAGGCGGCGGACGTGGGCACCGTATCCACAGAAGAAGGAACGGCGATGGTGGAAAATTCCCTGAAAATAGATTCTCCTGGTGGAGAAAGAGAAGAGAATCTGGCGGGAACCAGCATACAGCCGCATCTTCCTGGAAATGATGTATGGTATGGACCACTTCGGGGCGAACAGAAGGGCGGAAACGCTGGATATATGGTGTGGGAGGCGGATGAGCCGAATTTGACCGCGCAGGAGCGCCGTCCATGGAGTCCGCCGCCGGGACCGCGCCCGGGAGGACCGGGAAATCCGTGGGGACCGCCGCCCCCGCCGCCGGGACCGCGTCCGGGGAGACCGGGAAATCCGTGGGGAGCGCCGCTTCAGGATTTTCTTCAGGTTTTATTAATGAATGAGCTGCAGGAGCGAAGACGGTGTCGGAAGTGCTGAAATTGCAATTTTCAGGTGTAAATTTTCTGAATTAAAATGCAGTAACATCCAGTTGTGACAACGAATGTTACTGATTTGGAAATACTGTTCACGGGTAGGCACTTTTGGAACCGAAAGTGCCGTAAGAAAACGTGGTGGCAGCAGGAATTTGCCGTATTTAAATGCGAAGCCACGGCAAATTCCGTTACTGGGCACGTATGCGTGAACAGTAACACAATCGGAGTTCTTACAAATCATAGAAATTCTGGAATTTGAAGCCTGCTTGTGTTATACTGAAACAAAGGCTGCCGCCGGGACAGATGGGTGCCTGCGGCAGTTTTTGGCGTGCATGACAAAACGGAAACAGTTCGGCGGGTAGATTTTCCTGTACCTGTGAAGATACGGAACTGGTATAGTGGAGCGATAAAAGGAATTGATTTGATATATGAAGAAAAACCTGAAAAAGATACTGATTTTACTAATCTTATTTGTGCTGGCAGCAGCCGGTTATTTTACCTGGTCCTGGATGCAGCTGCGGGAGGATGGGGCAGCCTATACCTCGATTGAGGACGCGAACCTTCCAGTCGCTTATGTGAATATTCTGGGGCGGCGGATGAACGAGCTGGACGGTTTCGTGGAGGACAGCCAGAAAGCGGCTGGACGCGGGGATCTGACGCTGCTTCCGGCAGACCGGAAACTGTCGGTGACGATCGACAAGCTGGACTCCCAGATTACGGGGATGCAGTATGAGATCCGCAGTCTGGACGGCGAACGTCTGGTAGAACGGACAACGCTTGACCACTGGGAACAGTCAGGGGAAGAGGTTTCTGCGGAGCTTCCGATCCAGAACCTTCTGACGGAGGAAAGCGAATACCGCTTAACGATTGCGATTGCGACGGAAAAGCACCCGGCGATCTATTTTTACACGCGCGTGATGTGGCAGCAGGAGAGCCGTGTGCAGGAGATGGTCGATCTGGCGGTGTCCTTTTCTGAAAAGACGTTTGATTATGATTCAGCGAGGGAGCTGACGACCTATCTGGAGACGGATCCGAATGCGGACAACAGTTCGCTGGGACATGTGACGTTAAAAAGCGATTTCAGCCAGCTGACCTGGAAAGGGCTTTCGATGGAGCGGGTCAGCGAACCGGAAATTCATCTGCGGGAGCTGCAGGGCATCATTGGGACGATCGATTTAAAGTATGTTGTAAGTGAGATGAAGGATGGCAAGGCGGCTGCTTATTACGATGTGATCGAGAGCTTCACGATGAAGCTGGGCGCACAGCGCATCTACATGATGAATTATGACCGCCGCGCGGACCAGATTTTTACGGGGGAGAGCAGCGCCTATTCTGGCGACCGGATTCAGCTGGGGGTTTCGGATGCGGAGGATCTGCAGTCGATGCAGGATGAAGCGGGGAAATACCGTGCCTTTGTGGCAAACCGGGCGCTCTGGATTTATGATACAGGAAAAGAAGAGAGCACAAAGGTATTTGCGTTCCGCAAGAGCGAGAATGATACGAGGGTCAATTATGATACCTACGGAATCAAGATTCTGGATGTGAGCGAGGCAGGCCAGATTGATTTTGCCGTGTACGGCTATATGAGCCGCGGTAACCACGAGGGAACGACGGGAATCGCGCTGTACCGCTATGAGAGTGCGGGAAATGCCCTGACAGAGCGGCTGTATCTGCCGGCATCGACCGATTACGGCAACCTGCGCCAGGATATCAACCAGCTGTGCTACTTAAGCGGCGGGCATACGTTGTATGTGCTGATGAACCATGCGGTTTACAGTGTCGATCTGACGGGAAAAGAGTACATGGTGGTGGCAGATGGCCTGACGGAGGAAAATTTTGCAGTCAGCACGGATGCCTCCCGGATTGCGTGGCAGGATGGGGCGGATATTTACCGTTCGACCAAGCTGCATGTCATGAATCTGGAGACAGGCAAGAAGGATGAGATTTCCTTTCCGGATCAGACCGTGATCCGGCTGATCGGATTTGTCGGAACCGACTTAGTCTACGGGCTTGCCCATCCGAACGAGCAGCTTACGATGGACGGACGCGTGACGGGGCTTCCGCTGTATGCGGTCGAGATCGTCGGCAGCAATATGGAGATGGAGACCCGCTATGAGAAGCCGGGCGTCAGCCTGGTGGATGTGCGGATTCAGGACAGCCGGGTTCATCTGTCACGGATGCGCCAGATAGGAAGCGGCTATCAGCCGATGGACGAGGACACGCTGGTCTGTAATGAGGAAGTGTCGAAAGATCCACTGGATGGAATCGCTACGTTAAATGACAGCGCAAAGGGGCGTCTCTACTGCGTCAAGCTGGATGCAGGCAAGACGGCACGGAGCACGAAGGTGCATGTTCCGAAGCAGGTGGCAGCAGAAGAAAATGATGTGATTGTGCTTCAGAACAATGGCGCGGCTGCACAGCGGATTTACAGTGCCTACAGCGAGGGACGCCTGAAAGGCTCGTATGCGGAATTTTCCAGCGCGGTGCAGGCAGCTTACGATGGCATGGGACTCGTAACGGATGAAAATGACCGGGTTGTCTGGGTGAGAGCAAACCGGA
>ULWJ01019017.1_pt1 | contig 10252 bp, 8 predicted proteins | sample 1960221 | NCBI WGS metagenome assembly ULWJ01 (sample SAMEA4835809, study PRJEB28245) | human gut metagenome | biome: gut microbiome; material: fecal sample | place: Denmark | collected 2008 | reverse complement strand
GGGGCGTCCGATGCTGGAAGTATTGACCGGATCCGGTATCCGCAATATTGCGGTGGTAGTGACCAGATATTTTGGTGGCACATTGCTCGGCACCGGCGGCCTGGTGCGGGCCTATACCCAGGCGGTGAAGGAGGGGCTGGATCATTGTGAGACCGGCATTATGCGGAAGGGCTGCGAGCTGGAAGTGACAACGGATTATAATGATGTTGGAAAGCTGCAGTACTATTTCGGACAGCAGGGCATCGTTCCTGCGGAAAGCATCTATGCGGAAAACGTAAAATTTATTTTACTTGTCCCGGTGGAAAAAGAGGATAGTCTCAGGAAAAACCTGACAGAAACCACCTGCGGAAAGGTAAAAATTGAGAAATTGAAAGAAACTTATTTCATTGACAAAGAATAGTCATAAAGTTAAAATATTATTAACAATTCAGAACCATTAAATATTGACGGATATTCGTCGAATGTTTACATTCGTAAGAATATATGTCAAGAGCAAAAGGAAAGCCTCGTAGAGGCGATTTTGCGAATGGGGTTCTGGATGGATCCTACAGAAAGGTGGTGGTTTTTATGAAGTGTACACAGAAGAGTTCTGACAACCCACTTCCGGGGCGAAGTTACTGCATAAGTTACACCCATAGAAAACATCATAAGGAGGATCATCATGGAACAGATCAAAGAACTGGAAGAAGTCTTAGAGCTTCTTAACACCAAGCAGTATACCAAACTGCGCCAGTATCTGGCTGAACTCAACGATGCCGATATTGCAGGACTTCTGGAAGAACTGGAAGAAGAGGATATGCTCAAAGTCTTCCGCATTCTTCCCAAGGACCTGGCGGCAGACGTTTTTTCCTATTTAGATATGGACAATCAGCAGAAGATCATCACCTCCCTGTCAGATAAGGAAGCAACGAACATCATCAACAACCTGATGGCAGACGATGCGGCTGACCTGCTGGAAGAGATGCCTGCCAACATTGTCAAAAAACTTCTGACCAACGCAAGCCCTGAGGTACGCAGAGACATTAATCATCTGCTGCGGTACCCGGAAGATTCCGCCGGAAGCATCATGACGGTCGAGTATGTAGACCTGAAGGAGAATCTGACGGTGAATCAGGCCATCGAGCGGATCCGTAAGGTAGGCCTCGACAGTGAGACCATCAATATCTGCTATGTGCTGGATGCGCAGAGAAGACTGGTGGGAACCGTGGCCCTGCGTTATCTGCTGCTCATGGACGGTGACGAGATCATCGGTGACATCATGCATGAAAATGTCATCTCCATCAATACCCTGATGGACCAGGAGGAAGTTGCCAGACAGTTCAAAAAATACGACTTTACAGCCATGCCGGTAGTGGACAATGAGAACCGGCTGGTAGGTATTATCACCGTGGACGATATCGTGGATATCATCGAAGAAGAGACCACGGAGGATATGGAAAAAATGGCGGCTATCGTGCCCAGTGATAAGCCTTATATGAAGACCGGGGTATTTGAGACCTTCAAAAAGCGTATTCCCTGGCTGCTTCTTCTGATGGTGTCAGCTACATTTACCGGAGCTATCATTTCTTCTTTTGAAGATGCGCTGAGCGTGTGTGCGGTACTGGTGGCATATATTCCCATGCTGATGGATACCGGCGGAAATGCCGGAAGCCAGGCGAGCGTTACGGTCATCCGTGGACTGTCCCTGAATGAGATCGAATACCGGGATGTGCCGAAGGTCGTATTCAAGGAGATCCGCGTGGCACTGATCTGCGGTATTACACTTTCCGCAGCGAACTTTGCAAAATTACTGTTATTGGATAAAGTAGGGGTGCTGGTGGCAGCATCCGTGTGCCTGACTCTGGTGGCGGCAGTAGTGATCGCTATGATTATCGGATGTCTTCTGCCGATCCTGGCGAAACGGCTGGGATTCGACCCTGCGGTCATGGCGAGTCCGTTCATAACGACCATCGTCGATGCAATGTCATTACTGGTATATTTCCGTGTGGCATCTGCAATTTTAGGGTTATGATAAGAGAATAAATGATAGGTAAAGCGTCTGCCTGAAAGCAGGCGCTTTTGACATTTTTTTGACAGGATGTTTTTTTTTAAGTACTTTTCAGCAAGCTCTTTGCAAGGATGTAATTTTTTGTTAGAATCAGGATAAATGTGAAATGTAACCGCTTTCGTTAATCTTTTTCTTAAGAGAATATTCGAGAACAGCAAAAGCAACGGAGGAATGAAATATGAGATATTTTTTTGAATCTAAAGTAGAGAAAAAGGATGCAGGATACACCATTCAGATTCCTTTTAATGTATGGGAAGTATGCCATCAGAGAGAAGTCATCAAGGGAGATATCGTTCTGGATAACAATATCATTCAGTGCGAGCTTCATCCCAAGGAGAAGGGCAATTACGAGATCGTGATCACCGATGAAGCTGCTGTAAAAGTAGAGCTGGGTGTGCCTCACAAGATCCTGTTACATATTAACGGTTCCCTGATCCGTATGGATCAGAACAGCCCTTACAGCTTTGAGAATCCAATCCGCAAGATCGACAGCATGAACGTGATCATCCAGCCCGAAGACGGTCTGTGCGGTCAGGCTTGTGTCGCAATGTTAGCCGGTGTTACTATCGCAGAGGTGATCAGCGTGATGGACTGCAGAGAGTGGCAGGCTACCATGGGCCGTGTGATCTCTGCGCTGAACTATTACGGCATTGACCATACCGACATCATCGTATATACCGAGGGTAGACCCGCTGTACTGCCGAAGTGCTGTATCATGATGGAAAAGATGGGACGTTTCTGTCATTACCTGGTACACTATGATGGAAAATTCTATGATTCCAATCTGGGTGTGCTGGAAGAGTACGATATGAGCAAGCTGTTAGGTTACCTTGAAATCAAATGCTGATGGAATGCAAATCCGTATTTGCGTGATTTCGATTACCTTGTTCTATTTATAAGGAAGTTCAAAAACTGTAGGTTACACAGATGTGCCTACAGTTTTTTCATAGAAAATAGGTTAATCGGCTAAAAACCCCCTAATAGGGTTGCATGTTGACACGGTAAAGTGTAAAATGGAAAAGTATGGTTTTCGTAACTTTTCAGAGCGATTACTAATTTTCTATTACAAAGGATGGGAAGAAAAATGAATCAGAAAAAGAAGATTGAAAATTATCAGCAGATTGCCATGGGAACCGGATTGCGTTATGATGAAACCAATGACTTGTTTCATGGGGAACGGGATGGGTTTGACTTTATCGTCTATGCACCCGATGCAAGATATCCGTATATGATGTACTGCATACGGCGGCAAAAAGCGCTGACGGGTCGACATTTGACAAGCAGGCAGTGAAAGGGTTTCAGAAAAGCAGCAAGAAGATCGCGAGTTTTGGTCAGAAGAATCTGGATATCAGAGTATCACTGAAGGCACAGTCCAATGCGGAAAAATGTAAGGATACATTGAACGAAGCACTTGCAGCTACAACGACATTCCTGCGTACAAACAGTTACAGCCCCTGCTGTGATCTGTGCGGTCAGAATGTAGAGACCGGAGCGTTCAGAATGGGCGGTGAATACTATCATTTATGTCCGGACTGTGAGATGAAGATGCGCAGTGACATCGCGATGAATGCACAACAGACGGCGCAGAAGAAAGAAAACATCGTAGGCGGTATTGTAGGTGCCCTGTTAGGATCCCTGTTGGGAATGCTCAGTGTTCTGATCTTAAGCCAGTTGGGATATGTAGCAGCATTATCCGGTGTGATCATGGCGGTGTGCGTTCTGAAGGGATATGAGATGCTGGGCGGAAAACTGACCAAAAAGGCAGTAGTCATCAGCGCTGTGATCATGATCCTTATGACGTATTTTGCAGACCGTGTGGACTGGGCGATTATTTTGTTCAATCAGGGCGGCGGTGCGGAAGCAGGTTATAGTCTGTTCGAGTGTTATCGACTGATCCCTGCGGCACTTTCCGCAGAAATTATTGATATGGGAAGCTACATAGGCAATCTGGTTCTACAGTATCTGTTTGTGGCGCTCGGAGCAATCCCTACCGTTATCGGAAAAATGAAACAGAAAAAAGAAGAAGGTATTATCGCAAGATTAAATTAAGCTCTTTGCTTTCAATAGACAATGTGGTACAATAGTACCAGTAATGTAATTCCTTATATCGTGGTATTGGGTTCAGACTTTTGACCCCGGTAGCATACCTGTTGGAATTAGGGGGAAGGAATATGAGAAAGTGGAAAGCATGGCTGTTTGCGCTGGCTGTTCTCATAGGCATTGGGACTATTGGGACGGTGTCAGTAACGGCAGAAGCACAGAATCTGAATCAGGGAAAGCGGGTACTGTTTATCAGCTCGTATTCTTATGGATGGGACACAGTCCAGACACAGATTGAAGGAATCAAAGCCGGAGTGGACGAGAATACCACTATCGACTATGAATTTATGGACACGAAGCGTTTTCGGACAGATGAGTGGCTGAATATGTTTCATGATATGCTGAAATACCATCTGGAGAATACGGATCCCTATGATGTGGTGATCGTGGGAGATGATGCGGCGCTGCAGTTTGCCATGGAATACCGGGAAGAACTGTTCCCGGAGATACCGGTTGTCTTCGAAGGTGTGAACGATGAAGAATATGCCATGAAAGCGGCAGAGAATCCTCTTGTGACGGGAATTATTGAAAAACTGTCCGTAGAGAAGAACATAGACATGGCACTGAAGGTGAATCCGACAGCCGATAAAGTAGTGGCGATACTGGATGATTCAGTGACCGCGGATGCAGAACGGAAGAATTTTTACAACTCAGCGGAAAACTATCCGGAACTGGAATTTTCTGAGATCAATGCTGCGGAACTGGAAACAGCCAGATTGCAGCAGGCTATCAGCAAGGTGGATGATAAGACGATACTGATCTATATCGTTATGTCAAAGGACGGCAGTGGCAAACAATATACCAGTGACCAGGCGGTCCGTATGGTCGTGAATTATTCCAAAGTACCGGTTTACCGCATGGTGGAGGCCGGAATCGGTGACGGACTGCTGGGCGGTAATGTGGTATCCATGTATAAGTCCGGAGAGATCGCAGCACAGATGGCCATGGATATCGCAAATGGTACCGACAGTGCAGAGATCAATGTGGTAAAGGACAGTCCCAACATTTATTGTGTAGATGAAGACGTCATGCGGAAGTTTGGGCTGGAGGCATCACAGTTTCCCAAAGATACCGAATTTGTAAATCATCGGGAGAGCTTTTTTGCCAGGAACCGTGAGGCTTTGATACCGGCACTTATACTTATCACTGCACTCAATGTTATTATCTGCTGGGTGTGCTTCGATAATTACCGCAGACGAAAGCTGCTGCAGGAACTGGAGCAGGCACGTGCAATTATGGAGGCGGCATCACAGCATGACTTCCTGACGGGACTTCCGAACCGCAGCAAATTCATGAAGGATCTGGAGCAGATGATCGATGCGAAGGTTCCCTGTACCGTCATGATGCTGGATATTGATAATTTCAAGAAGATCAACGACACTTACGGACATACGGCAGGAGACGAAGCACTGCAGCAGGTGGCAAACCGCCTGAAAGAGATGCAGTCCCAGATACTGACATCATACCGTTTCGCCGGAGATGAATTTATTCTGATCCTGCGCAGCAGCCAGAATATGCTGGTGGAGAAGACAGCGTACCAGTGCAGACAGGTATTCACAAAGGATGTGGTGCTCTGCGGTACGAAGCGGAAGATTGGCGGCAGCATTGGTATTGCAAGTTATCCTAAGGATACGGATAATCTGGAACAGCTGATCGTGTGTGCGGATGATGCCATGTATCAGGTGAAGAAGAACGGCAAGAATGATTTTGCATTCTATAAAAAGCCAGAGGAAGAAAAAACGGACAATACGCAATAAAACGGAAATAGAACAAAGAATACAGAAAAATAGGGAAACAGGCAGAAATTTGCTGTTATAATAACAGAGGTTTCTGCCTGCTTTTTGAACGGAAAATTGCTTTCCATGTTGAAAAAACATACGATTATGTTATAATTAGTACTATTGACTAAAAGGAGAACAGTGTGAAAATAAATTTCACACGCAAATTTGTGCCTGCGGCCCAAACTTTGCAGATTTTGAGAAAGGCATGGTTAATTAAAATGCGAATACTATCAGAAGCGCTGGGATATGTAATGTACTTTTGCTATTATCTGGTGCATAATTATGGATTGGCAATCATTCTGTTCACATTGATCAGCAAGATCGTATTGTTGCCGGTATCCGTCTGGGTACAGAAGAATTCCATTAAAATGGTAAAGATGCAGCCTGAGATCAACCGGATCAAGGCAAAACATTTCGGGGATGCAGACCGGATCGCGGACGAACAGTCCAAGATATTCAAGAGAGAGAAGTACAATCCGCTGGCATCCCTGATCCCGCTGGCAGTTCAGATTATTCTGCTGATGGGACTGGTAGAGGTTATCTATCACCCGCTGGATTATCTGCTTCATCTGCCACAGGATGTGATCACGGCATTCAATGGCCTGGCTGTCAGCCTGGCCGGAGCAAATCCGGAGAGCTCCTCTATTCAGCTGGCAGTAGTGGAGATGATCAAGAGTGGTAATTATGCAGAACAGTTCGCAGCATTGCAGTCAGGACTGGCAGGTGTGGACATTGCGTCTGTATTACAGCAGGTGCAGGGAATTTCCCTGAACTTCTGCGGCATGAATTTAAGCTGGGTACCTTCCGAAGTGGGGGGCATTGATATCATCGTCCCCATTGCAGCCGGTATTTCCGCATGGCTGTTGTGTGTGGCACAGAATGCAGCCAATGTCATTCAGGCAGAGCAGTCCAAGCTGAACAAATACGGTATGATGGCATTTTCGGTAGGCCTGTCCCTGTATCTGGGCTGGTTTGTTCCGGCAGGTGTGGCTTTGTACTGGATCGCTAGCATCCTGTTCTCAATTTTACAGCAGTATCTGCTGAACTGGGCCATCAATCCCAAGGATTATGTGGATTATGAGGAACTGGAGGCCAGCAAACAGGAACTGGAGGAATTGCAGTCCATTGGTGGCAAGAAGAAACTCTTCGAGAAAAATCCCTATGCCAAGAGAGAGAAGAAAGATTTCAAACGTTTCTTCTCTGTAGTGAACAAGCATCTGGTATTTTATTCCGAGAGCAGTGGCTTCTATAAATATTATCAGGGCATTATCGAATGGCTCCTGGCACATACCAATCTGACTATCCACTATATCACCAGTGATCCGGAAGATCAGATCTTTGCACTGGCGGAAAAAGAAGACAAGATCCGGGCATATTATATCGGAGAAAAACGTCTGATCACACTGATGATGAAGATGGATGCAGACGTAGTGGTCATGACTATGCCGGATATTGAGAACTTCCATATTAAGCGCAGCTATATAAGGAAGGATATGGAATATATCTATATTCCTCACTGTATGGACAGTCTGAATATGACCATGCGTACCGGTTCCATGGATCACTACGATACCGTATACTGCGTCGGTAAGCATCATACTGAGGAAATCCGCAAGACAGAGGAAGCTTACGGTCTGCCTCCCAAGAAGCTGATCGACTGGGGCTACTGCCTGCTGGATCGTATGATCGAAGATTACAGGAAAGCGGATAAGACGCCTCATGAGAAAAAGCATATTCTGATCGCTCCTTCCTGGCAGAAGGACAATATCGTGGACAGCTGTCTGGAAGGCATGCTGGATGATCTGGCAGGTAAGGGCTATGAAGTGGTAGTACGTCCTCATCCTCAACAGGTGCGTCTGCAGCAGGATAAGATGGATCGCCTGAAAGAGCGTTATGCCAAGAACCCGGATATTGACATTCAGACAGACTTCTCATCCAACAGCACGGTATTCGAGGCGGATCTGCTGGTGACTGACTGGTCCGGTATCGCGTATGAATATGCCTTTACGACCAAGAAGCCGGTCCTGTTCGTGGATACTCCCATGAAGGTCATGAATCCGGAATACCAGAAGATCGACACAGTACCTATCAATATCTGGATGAGGGATGTCATCGGAGACCGTCTGGATCCTGCAAAGACAGAGGAGACCGAAAGCAAGGTCAGAAATCTGCTGGAGCAGAAGGATGCTTACCATGACAGAATTGAAAAGTTCGTGGAAGAATATGTATACAATCTGGGCAACAGTGCCGAAGTAGGTGCAAAGTACATTGTACAGGCAGTCCAGGAACAGATCAAAAAAGCAAAAGAACAATAAAAATCTGAAATACAAAAAGAGTAAAAGAAAGAGGTAAAAACATGAAAAAATTAAGCAAGATCGCACAGGTAACATTTTTTGCAGCAGCATTCGCAGTACTGTTTTCCGGAACTGCAGATGCATATATTGACCCTTCTGTTATGAACTATGCTATTCAGGCAGTAGCCGGTGTAGTCATCGCCGTAGGCGCTGCAGCCGGTATCTACTGGAGAAAGGCCAAGAAGAAGATCGACAAGAGTCTGGGAATCGATGAGAACAGAAACAAAGAAGTAGAATCCGATGACATTATGCTGGATCAGGCAGAGGACAAGCAGGAGAAGTAATCTGACATGAAAAAGCGGGATAAAAAGCAACTGCTGCCGGGAATCGTGGTGGCGGCTGCCATCAGTTTCCTGGTGTTTTTATATGCACCGGTAGATTTGTATTGCAGTAATATATCCGAGTTCTGGTTTGATTTCGGAATTCTGATCAGGGCATCACTGGGCCTGTTTTTGATCAGCACCGTTGTGCTGCTTCTGATCTATATTGTCTTGTGGCTGATCCATCCGGTGCTGTACCGTATCGGACTGGCAGGTGGATTCTTAGGGCTGATCTGTACCTATATTCAGGGGAATTTTCTGATCAGGAATCTGCCGCCCCTGGATGGAACGACGATTCGATGGGAAGAATATACATTTCTGAGGACAGAGGATTTTATTCTCTGGGGCATCGGCTTTGTTGTTGTAGTGCTCATGTATATTTTCCTGAAAAGAGATCTTTTGTCCAAAACGGTAATGTATTTAAGCGGTGGACTGACATTGATGCTGCTGATCACAGCAGTCAGTGTTGTGTTTACCAGTGGGGCACTGCAGGAAAAAGTACATTATCAATATGGTGCGGACGAACAGTTTGTGATGTCCGAAGACCAGAATTTCGTGATCCTTCTGCTGGATACGGTGGATTCCAGAACGATCACGGAGCTGTTGGACGAGCATCCGGAATACAGTGAGGTATTTCGTGATTTCACCTATTTTGAAAATACGGTAGGAGCATACTCCTGCACAGAGAGATCCGTTCCCTATATTCTGTCCGGAGACTGGTATGAAAATGATGAACCCTTTGATGATTACGGCAAGAGGGTGTACCAGGAGTCCCCACTGTTTCAGACATTGCAGGAACGTGGCTACAATATGGAACTCTGTGATTCTGAATTGTATATGGATACCGAACTGATGCATATGTTCAGCAACATTCACGTAGTGGATTTCGAACTGAGTTCTTATACGAAATTTGCGAAACCACTGTTGAAGCTGATCGGTTTCCGGTATGCGCCTTTTGAACTGAAGAAAATGTGTACATTTAAAAAGGCTGCATTCGCAGAACTGCTCCAGGTAGAGAATACACCTGAGGAAACCAGCTGCAGTGAATCGGATCATGTATTTAAGAGTCAGCTGGATCTGCAGGGAATTACCGTGGAAGATTCCTCCAAAAAATTCAAATTTATTCATCTGAACGGAGCACATGTTCCTTATATCTATGATAAGGACATGAATATCATCAATGAACTGGACGGCACCTATGAACAGAGCGCACAGGCCACGATGGTCGGTGCAATGGATTATGTCGAACATCTGCGCAACAGTGAAGCCTACGACAATACAGTCCTCATTGTGATGTCGGATCATGGCTATAACGGAAGCCTGGGACAAAGCGGAGAGGCTACCTGGATGCGTCAGTGTGCATTACTTCTGATCAAGGGAAGAAATGAGCATCATGATACCATGCAGATCTCACAGGCACCCATAAGCTTTGAGGATCTCCAGGAGGCATATGTGCGTCTGCTGGACGGCAGGCGGAGTGATGAGGTCTTTGACTGGAAGGAAGGCGATGCAAGAGAACGCCGGTTCTTACGGTATTCTTTCCTGGATGACGATCATATGCAGGAGTATATACAGACGGGGTATGCTTCTGATATGGATACCATGATTCCTACCGGAAGAGAGTATAATCGTTAGAAAGAAATGCAACAA
>ULWJ01024305.1_pt1 | contig 10454 bp, 8 predicted proteins | sample 1960221 | NCBI WGS metagenome assembly ULWJ01 (sample SAMEA4835809, study PRJEB28245) | human gut metagenome | biome: gut microbiome; material: fecal sample | place: Denmark | collected 2008 | reverse complement strand
TCTGCTGGAAGTCGGGACGTACAAAAATATTTTGACGAGTTGATTTCGAAAGGGGCAAAATTAACGGATCCGGGCGTGTGGAATCTGTACCGTAAATGTATCACGGGATACCAAAATCCTTATTTGAAGGAAGTTTCCGATAATTACGTGCGATTCACGGAATTATTCGGTAAAAAGGAAGTAGACGAGAAATTGACGGAGGTGACATCTTATGCTCCGGTACCGTTTATAAAAGAATTATGCAATTTCGAGGGAAAAGATTTTAATATCAAGATGCGTGTGATGACTGATCTTTTTAATCAGAAAAAGTATGATGAGGCATTTGCCGAAGTCGAGCGTTTGAAAGCAGACCCGTCGATTGACCAGCATAAATTCGTGAAATTACTTGCATTTTATGTGCGAGTTTCCCCGGAATACACCGATAAAGAGTTGCCTTATGAGATTTTGGTAAACAAAGTTCGAGGATTGAGATATGTTGCTTATAATATGTATGATCGGGATGATGCCATGCCTCATTTTTATTATGTGCAGGGTTTGGAATACTTGTTGAAACGAGCCTTGGAAGAAGGAAGGCAAATCCCTACTGATTTGGTCGCAACTCCGGAATACGGGAAAAAGGTGTATGATATGCGTCACCCGGATTTAAAAGTGAAACCCAAACGAAGGTAAAGATATATTTGTTACCTTTATAGCCTTCACTCGGATGATTTCGAGTGAAGGTATAATGAAAATGTAAATGTATGAATTATTTAAAACTGGCCTTTCTTGTGCTGTTTGTGATACCCTCGGTAGTTATGGGGCAAAAAGTTATAAACAGTAATTTTTTGGGTAACTGGGCGAATTCCGGAACGGGAGCTTGGGAGTATGGTTTTTATGAAGATGGGGCTGTTGCGTTCTCTGATTTCTGGAAATATAAACGAGTGGGATTTGGGAAAAAACGGATGGAGGTTGTATTGGAAAATGGCAATCAGACGATAGAACTCAAGATCAAACAGGGTAAGAACGGGAATATCTCTATAGCACGTGATGGCGCAAAAGGAGAAGTATTTCGGCCATGTGATGGTAAAGATTTTGTTGCGTGGGTAGGAGATGATACTGTTTCGTTTTCAAGACCTCTCGTGATCACCGATACCGTCACGATACGCGGTTATATTCGTAATCTTGATAAGGTGATACTCCCGGCGTTGCGGGGATACACGTTTACTTGTAGCTATAATGGATTGCTGGAAGAAGATGATGGGGAAATAGTTGTTCCGGTCGATTCTTCCGGGAGGTTTACACTTCGTTTTACCGTGAGCGCACCTCAGCGGGTTGGATTGGCATGGGGACGGATGTGGAAAAATATTATTGTTGAGCCGGGGGAGACGGTTTTGTTATATGCGGATGCCTCGGACTGGAAAGCGGTTCCGAATGTTTCGAAAGAAGAGATGATTAACGGGAAAAAGGATGTGTTGTTCATGGGAAAGAATGCTCGTTTTCATCAGGAGTACACGTGTTTCCCTTATCCATTATGGATGAGAGATATGTATGAGTTGAGGGAGATTGCCCATTCGGATATGGAGTTCTTACGCTTGGCTGAGGCAGATTATTTGAAGTCGGTGGTATGTTTTGATTCAATTTGTGGAAAATACCCGAATCTTTCAAAGAGATGCAAGGTGGCTATAGAGAATGAATGGAAATACAGGTTTGCGGCGACGTTGATGCAAAATCGATTTAATCTAGGTAGGAGGCAAAAGTTTGAGCCTGAATACATGGAGTATGTGGACTCTCATTTTTCGGTAAATGAACCTTTATGTTATTTTATAACTCAACATTTCTCAACATTTTTGCGAGATTATACCAGTTACGTGGATCATCAGAAATTTAGGTATGTTGATGGGGTTGGGGTGGTTTATATTCCCGATGATCGTTTTTATGAAGCGTTAAGGAGATTGAAGGAGGGAGGAAGGTTTGAGGAATTGACAACAGAAGATATTGCAATTTGTGAAAATATCAACCGGAAGATTTTGGACTTGAGTCGGCGGCAAACTACGGATACAAGTGCGTTTCAGACAGTGGTAGCTGACAAATCTATGCTTTATGGTAAAGTGAATGCTTATCGCTCTGTGCCGGAAGTGCGGGAACAGGAGGAGGTTATAACCCGGGAATACGAGTTATTACTCTATGACACGCTGGTACCCGATCTTTTATTGAAAGAACTTTGCTATGCACAATTGTTTATGACAGGAATGGAGTATGATCATAAGCCATTGTTACCGGGAATGATGAAATTGGCAGATGCTAGAATTTCGAATCCGATATTAAACCGGAAGGTGAAACAGGCTAGTGCTGTCTACCAGAAGATTGCCGATAAAAAATTAGCTTACGAGGCAAGTCTGATTGATGTAGGGCAATTTAGTCATATTTCGGATGCCGATTCTCTTTGGCAGGCGTTGATTGAACCTTATCGAGGAAATGTGATTTTGTTCGATTTCTGGGGATCGTGGTGTGAACCTTGTAAGGATATGTTGGCGTTGATGGGTGATATAGAGAAAGTGTTCGAGAACGAGAAAGTGATATTTATGTATTTTGCTTATAGTTCACCCGAAGAGACATGGAAAAATGTTATCAAGGAATTCGATCTTACGGGAAAAAATATCGTGCATTATAATTTACCTCCTCTACAACAGCAGATGATTATCGAGAAGATGGAGGTACGTGGATACCCAACGTATAAAATTATAGATAAGGCCGGGAATGTGACGAGCAGGGTATTGAGATATCCGTTGCGGCCTCAAAGCGTGATAAATGAGATCAAGGCGGAACTGGAGCGGGAATAGGCCGTCTAATAAAAACTCTGGTTCATGCCATTACTTGAGCTATGTTTACTCCCGGACAAAGTGACAGTTCTAACATATCATCTTCTCACCATGAATACTTGTCTGTATTCATGCTGTGTTGATACCGTGTTCATGGTATGTTCATGGTGCAGCGAAAGGGGCTAGAGGCGATAGCCCAACTATGGGGTATTGTCGGATGGGGAGCGGTTATAAAATATGTTTCACGGATGATTGGCGAAAACTAATCGGCAAGACATATTAATATGTAACCGTCTCCCTCGTGATCAATTTGTAGCGAGGGATCGGCTTTCAAATAACCACGTAACCGGCTGATGTATTTTTTTACTTCCGGTTCTTTGTTTTTGTCTGCTTTGCCCCATGTTCCTATGATGAGGTAGGATTTGTCGGCTATTTCATGGTTCTTCGCACATAATAATTGCAGGAAACGTCCTTCGTTTTTTGGTAATCTTTTGGTAATCCCGTCTATTGTCACTTCCCGGGTGATACTGTTGTATGTCGTGTGTTTCGATAGTTGGTACAGGTGGGGAATGTTCATGCATCCTTTTATTCTATCCCGAAGGCGTTTCATGTGTGCGATCAATACTTCGGGAGAGCCTTTGGGTATGAATTCGTCGGCTCCGGCGTCTAGCACGGCAATTTCTTTAGAGGGTTCCCCATGAGAGGTATACACGATGATGTGGGTTTGCCGGTCATTTTCCCGTATCATTCGGGTTAATTCCAGCCCGTCTATTTTGGGCATATCCAAGTCAACTAGGAGAATATCCGGTTTCTGCTTTTTGTATGCATCCCATGCTTTAGCACCATTCAGGGCAATCTCTACGTCGAAATTTTCTTTTTCGAGAATCATTTTCGTTAATTTAGCTCCGTCTGCATCGTCTTCGGCATAAAGTATTCTGATCGTGGTGTCCATGTTTTTAGTGTTTATATTTGTTTTTGACATTAGCTCGTCTGGGTAAGTTGACCAATATCGCGGTTCCTTTGCCCTCTTCGCTTTCAATATCGATTGTTCCCCCGTGGGCGAGAATCACGGTTCGGGCGTAATGTAGTCCTTGTCCATGACCTTTGATTTCCTTGTTCTCTTGGTGATCTCCCCGGTGGTAACGTTCGAACACGTGTTGTAAATTTTTAGAAGAAATGCCGAACCCGTTATCCTCAATTTTGATTTGCACGTGTCGGGCATCCGGTTCTGTACACGTGATATGTATTGTTACCTGATCCCCGGAATATTTTAAGGCGTTGTCGATGAAATTTTGGAAAACGGCCAATAAAAAATGACGGTCTCCCGTGATCATCGGGGTATCTGATTGAAAATCGATTTGTATGTCGAATAGTTTATTTGCACTCCAGTGATCTTTTTGTTGCAATGTTTCCAACATTTCCTGAAGATTAATATCCTTGATGTTTAATCGTAATCCGTGAGCATCTGTCGATTGAAGCAACATACGATTGATAGATTGTAATATATTGTCTAATTTTGCTCGACCTTGCTTGAGAAATAATGTTTGCTCTTCGGGAGATAAATCACGGAGCAGATATAGTACTTTAATCACGTCTTCGATGGGACGTTTCAGGTCGTGTACTAGGTTGCTGATAAATAATTCTCGGTATTCTCCGCTCTTTTTCTCGTCACGAATCGTTCGGCAGAGGTTGATGATGCAAATAATAAGTAGAGCGGTGATCATAAAGGTTATAAGAATCTGCCCAATCGTTGCTTGAATAAGTTCCCGGTAAGAATAGTCGTATCCGGCATATAGTGTATCACCGGAAATGAAACCGAGAGTTGTTTGGTATTTGGGATGAAAGGATAGTGTTGCGAGGTGTGCCGGGTAGGAATCTTTTATTTTCCCGGTACTGTCCTGAATAACAAATTGTATGGAACAATCTTTTAGGTGCATGGAATCTTGCTTTGCCTGCAAATGGAGGTAGAGACTTTTTAAGGTCCATACTTGTGGGTCTCGAATATCGTAAGCTTTCTGTTTGTTGATTTGTTGAACATCGGCTTTTAGGTTTAATTGAAAGCTTATTATTTTTTTGTCAATATAATATACTAATTGTCTCTCTGAGGCATCGTAACTGACAAGATCGCCTTTAGCAGTATTCGTCGATTGCATGTTAAATTCGTAAACCGCTCCCGTAATCATGTTGTTTTGCCGATATATATATTGAGTTGTTTCTTCCTTGTATAAATAGTACAAGTGAATGAGCTGGTTACCTAGGATAATGCAAACAGCAAGAATGATAATATATTTTAGGCGCCGATTCATGTTTAAGTTTATATTTTCAAAGTTACGAAGAAAGCAACCTCCAAGCAACCTTTTTATTCGTTTTTTGAAAATAAATCACTCATCTTTGTCACAAATAGAAAATAAAATGTGTCATGCGGAATAAATGTTTGAAAATTGTGGTGTTCTTGTTACTGATAACGGGAGTTATCATCGGTTTGAACCGGAGTATTCATCAAAAAACGAATTGGGAAATTTTAAAGATGGAAAATGTCGAGGCTTTGACTTCTCCTGAAGAAGAAAATCCATATTATCCTTGTGTCTCGGCTCGTGGATTTTGTTTTACGAAATGGAATGATATAGAAGGTGTTGCATTAAAAATAAGATGAAAAAGTTTTTGTACGTGCTATTCGGAGGCATCTTGCTCGGGTGTTCCGATCGTTACATGGGTGACGAGAGCATGAATATGGTAAAGAGCGAACAGGTGAAAGTAGTTCGTTTGACGGATTTAGCCCAGGCCGGGCTTTATGATGTGAGCGGGTTTGTCAAACAAGGGAATAAGTTAATAGTCGGGACAACATACATGAAGGAAGGGGTGGCACGAGCTCTTGATCTAGAGAGTCCTTTACAAGAGGATTTTTCTTTGGAGAAAGGTAATTCTTCAAGGCGGGTTCGAGCGTTAAGTTCTTTCAATTCGTTTGACGGGAAAAGTGTGACAGCGTTGGATTTTAGAACCGGAGAATTGATCGAGAACCCCATATCCCCGCTTACACGAGGTACAACGGAAGAGACGATTGTACAGCTTCCCGAAGGTGAGCAACATTTAATAGCGGTGAAGACAGACGATTTTGTTATCTCCACGGGATTTTACGCGGAGGGGCGTTATTTGCTTTACTCTTTGGCTGACGGTTCAGCCCGTTATTGCTTGTCTTATCCGGATTGTCTGGAATATCCGGGTTTGCAGGAGAAAACGAAAGGAATGTTATATGCTAGTAGTGTTTTACGGGTTCGTCCTGACGGGCAAGCGTTCGTGTGTGCGGATATGTATAGTGGTGTGATTGATTTTTGTCGATTAATTCCGGGAGGCATCGAACGAGTGAAACTGGAACGTTTGAGCTATCCTATGACGGAGATTTCAGAAACTCCCGTTCCCCGTGTTTTGTATAAACGAGAGAATCGTTTTGGTTTTATGGACATTGCGGTGACATCGGAGCGCGTGTATGCGCTGTATTCGGGTAAAACTTACGAGAGAGACAGGCAGGGAGCTTTTGAAGGGAACCGTTTGCTTGAATACGATTGGGAGGGGAATTTGGTTCGAACTCTTGATTTCAATGTTGCTTTAACGGGGATCACTTATGATTGTGATGAAGGGGCATTGTATGGAATTGCCGGTAATGCCGGGGTATCTCTGGTTAAGTTGAGATTGTAATTATTTTGAAAAAAAGATATTGAGCTGAAAATATGAAATTGATTTTCGCTATTTTATTATTTTCGACATTAGGTGTCACGATGACGGGTTGTCATCGTGATGTGGTCGTGGTTCCCATGCTCGTGGATGTAAATAGTGCTTTGAAATTGAGTGGGGATAATCGAGGAGAACTTCAAAAGGTGTTGGATTACTACCGTGAAGAAAAACCTGATTCATTGAAATTGAAGGCGGCGGAATATTTGATTAGTAACATGGTGGCACATTATGCCGTTGCGGGAGAGACGATGGACAGGTTAAAGCGGGATATTGATACCACGTTACGGGATCAACCTGATGCAGTTAAGTTAATGTTCTACCTAATGGCAGCCCGTGTTGCTATTGCTCAGGGGGGTAATACCGTTGAATATGACTTACATAAGATCACATCCGATTATTTAATAAGAAATATTGAACAATCGTTTGTGATTTGGGAGAATATAAAAAATCATTACGATCTGTCGTGTGAAGATTTTTTTAAATATATCCTGCCTTACAGGATTAATAATGAGCCTTTAATCGAATGGAAGGATTCGGCCTATTATTATCTGTATAATTTTGATAAAGGAGATCAGCTAGGATTTAGTTTGGGGGGATACCAAGGTTATATTTCTGCTAAAGTTCCCACTTATTATAATTACGAGAAGTTTAAGGAACAATTTTCGGATTCACTGTTGAGGAAGTATAAATCGGACTGTATAGATCGAGCTTATGGTACGCAAATTATTAATCGGATATTTGGCATTCCGACAGCGGTAGATTTTGTCCCTCACTATCCGACACAAGAGAATCGCCATTATTGGACGATTCTTAGAGATCATCGATACGTGAATAGTAAGTGTTATTATTCATATACTCCATATACAGCTAAGGTGTACCGTAAAACTAGTTTTATTAATCCGATACCGGAAGATAAAGATAATTTTATTCCACATTTTATCCGAGATCCATATAAAATAGATGTAACGGAAGAGTATGAGAATGTTGTAGACTTGAATTATACATTTAAAACATTCAAATCAAATACGAGATACGGTTATTTATGTGTATTTAATAATTTGGCATGGAATGAAGTTGCTTGGAGTGAGATGCGGGGAGGAAAGGTGATGTTTGAAAAGATTGGTCGTGATATAATGTATATGCCATGTTACTATGATGGTAAGCATCAGGTGTTTGCGGATTATCCCTTGTGGGTTAGGTCGAATGGCGAGGTCAAACCTCTTGTTCCGGATAAAAAGCGATTACAAAAATTGCGTTTGAACCGTAAATTCACTTATAATCCGTCAGGAGATTATAATGGTGCGGCAATTATAGGTGTACAGTTATATGCCACTAATGATTTGTCTAAAGAGCCATACGATTCGATAGCCGTGATCCGGCATTATAATTACATGGCATACGATACGTTGTGTGTTAACACGATGAAAAAGTATAAATACTGGATGGTTAAGAAAGTAAATTATAATTATCCTGCATTTGCGTCAATTAAGTTCATGCAGGATGACAGGGAGGCATTAACTGTGGAAAGTACCTTTACCATTGACCCTACAGGTAAGATGGATAAAAATGGACTACTTTCTCGAAATATATTTAATGACGATTTATTGGATTTTGGGACGTTGTCCAAGATTGCGGGAGTGGAATTTAAAGAGCCTGTTTCGGTTGATGTCGTGAAGTATATTACTCAAAATGATAAAAACGGAGTCTATCCGGGTGATACTTACGAGTTGTTGTATTTTGATCAAGGCGAGTGGGTGTCGTTGGGTAGGAAAGTGGCCACGGCAGATTATATCGAATATGATGATGTGCCTTCGGGGGCGTTGTACTGGTTGCGTAATCGGACTGAAGGAAAGGAGGAACGTCCATTTACCGTGATGAATGGACGAGTTCGATTCTGGTAAAATATAATGTTTAATTAATAAAAAGAACGGAAGATAGGATAAAGAGAGAAAATTAATCTAATCGAAACGGATGAAAAAGGTAGCCCTTTCATCCGTGACTTTATCAAAACAAGGTTTTGAATCAAGTCGAATAGAAAGGACTACGAAAAAGCTTACAATAATAACGAAAAGGAAAGTCTTTTGGTTATAAAAAAGTAGAAAAAATGAAAAGAGTAAAAATTTTAGTTGCATCGGTTTTGTTCTGTGCAATGGGGTATGTGGGTTATACAACTCACGAAAAGATGACCATGTCGGAAGCCGAGAAGTTTATGCAAGCGAATGTGGAGGCATTGACACAAGATGAAGGAGGAACAAGTGGATGGCTACATTGTCGTTGTCATAACGATGGGCATTGTTATGCTGGTAATCAAATCTCATTTCGTCCGGCTTGTATAAAGTTATATGGATCAACTGATTGTGATGTATATCGGGCGAATTGTCCCTCTGCTTAATTGGGTGAAAATAAACTAATAGATAAAACAATGAATAAAGTGAAATTAATGATCGCATTTATGTTTTGTTGTGCGATTGGGTATGTGGGATTTACAACTTATGGAAAAGTAACAATGTCTGAGGCTGAAAAATTCATGCTAGCGAATGTTGAAGCATTAACAGATGGTGAATCAGGTGTTGGTTCTGTCGTAATTTGTCGGTGTCATGATGATAAACGTTGTTATGGTGGAAATAATATTTCATTTCGACCATTGTGTTCAAAGGTTACTGCTGGAACTGGTGGTGATGCTTTAGACTGCAGTACAGCTAATGATGTTTGCCAGAAACTACATTAACTTGTTGATTGACAATTCCCACTTCTGTTTGTGCAGATAGGGAATTGTCTTAAATACAATGTCGAATATGTATTCTTCCAATAAAATAATCAGGATAATGATGCTTTTGTTGTTCATGCAGTTACCAGCAATAGCACAAATTCGTCAATTATTTTTAAAAACGATAGATGGAGAACCAGTTAAATATATTACGGTGTCATGCGAAAAGCGGCAGTTGTATATTATGTCGGATGCCAATGGATGTCTATGGATTGATCCGGAGAGGTGTCAATTTTGTGATACGCTAACGTTTCGTTCTATATTTTATCAAGAGTTGAAAATGTCTTTTGGCGAGTTGTTGAAACGAAAGGAATTAGTACTTTTACCAATGATGGTGGTGCTAGAGGATGTCTCGGTTTATCCGGCATCAGTGGCAGAAAATTTGGTCAAAGAAATGGCTATAATTTTTTCACAAAATTATGCGGAAAATTATGCATCATCGGTAATTCATTTGCGTACTCTCAAGAGTAATGAGCGCTATAGGGAGTTTACCGGATTGCAAGGGATATTTTTTTCAGTTAATTTTAATCAGTCGAATAAGAAACTTTATTTTGAGGATAAAAATTCGTTGAATTGGTTACCCATCTCGGTGATGAGGAGTGATCCGTTTGTTACAATAAATAATAAAGTTTTACCTAAATGTGCAGTATTTTTACCGCCTGGCTCTCAAGTTCAGATGTTTAGTAAGGAATCAATGAAAATAGAGTATCATGATTATCCTGATCAGCATGCTCTAGTTATGAAACGTGCTTTAGAAATATTTTCTCCATTAAATCCAACGCATTTGAAGAATTTTTCCTATTCTGTAAACAGTTCCTATAAGAGAGGTGATGATAAAATATATGTTATTAATTTCGAGACAAAAGATCAAGCTTTCCCTAAACATACTAAAATTTATGGAAAGGGAATCTTTTATTATAATGTGACAACCAAATTAGTGGAAAAAGTTGTGATGGAGAATCATCAAGATCAATACTCCATGTTTCCTCGGTGGAAAGTGAGAAAATTATTACCTTCCGCAACACATCATGTAATAGAAGTTACATATTGTTGTCAAGATAAGCAAATTTTTACTAAGTCAATAAAGTTGAATGTAGAATGGATTGATCCGCAAGTGGAGGCTAATTTCTATATGGTAACACTAAATCCACGACGCAATC
>ULWJ01039434.1_pt1 | contig 10518 bp, 9 predicted proteins | sample 1960221 | NCBI WGS metagenome assembly ULWJ01 (sample SAMEA4835809, study PRJEB28245) | human gut metagenome | biome: gut microbiome; material: fecal sample | place: Denmark | collected 2008 | reverse complement strand
AAGAGTTCGGTATTGTACCGGACTCTTTCCATTTAACCGGGACTTTATTCTTTTATAAGTATGTTCTTTTATTTCTTTTATATTATCGGTATCTGTCATTAGCTTCGCTCAAAACCTCTTCTGATTATTTCATCAAGGTATAGTCAGAGCGTAGCGAAGAATCTACTTTCTTTATGAATACGCAGAGAAGAGATTCTTCGCTACGCTGAATACGGATAGTATAAGCTAATTATGGCGACATACTTGGTTTATAATCAGTACTTATAAGAAAACTTGAGAGATAATTGCATTGTTTGTGATGCAGTATTTGCTCAAGATTCAGCTCAGCCCCGACAAAAAGTTGAGCGCACTTTTACCCTCATGCCCTCATAATGTGCTGCATCCCTTTGTCCATCGGGCATACAGCTATGAGGGTAACCATGAGGGCAGCATGAGGGTAAGGCGTTACTCTCATAGCGTATCGTCCGCTCGCTTCGTGGCATCCGGGAAAAACAATGGCAAGAAAGATGTATACCCCTTTGCTTTCTATGCTGAATCACAGAGGTTTGTCGTGTTGAAGCACCTTGTCTGTCAACGGCTCACTATGGTGGGCTTTCTTGTTCATATGGGCAGGGCTGACGCATTAAAAATATTTCATTGATAAAAGTTCACAAAGAAGTTCATCATCCCATCCAGCAGCCTTTCTTTTTCCTTTCACGCTTCCCTTTCTTTCATTTTTCTTAATGACCATCAGTGCTATTTTATTCATAAGTGAAACATTCTGTGCCGCATTGCCCGTTTTTCTGCCTGCGTCTTCATTAAAGGAGACATCCAATTGCCAATGTAGATTGTTCTCAATAGCCCAATGTGCCCGTATGGCTTCTGCTATTCTTTGAGGCTCAAGTCCCAATGAAGTGATATAGAACCTATGGTTTACAGTCGTCTCGCCTGTCGTCCTGATGGTTCTTTGCGAGGAGATTCTCACAACTGCCTTCAATCCCTTCCAATCCTTTAACATCCCGGTTAACGCCTGGCAACTGTACACAAGACACTCACGGCGTTCGTGTCTGCCATGAGCCTCTTCCTCCGTTATGTATTTGCCGTATCTGGTGGCATAATAAGCCTTGTTGACATCTATATTCTTCTTGTCCAAATCATCGAACCATCCTTTGACTGTATTATAAAGATTCCGATGGTTTTCTTTAAGAGCCAGGACATAATCCGCCCCACACTCTATTATCTTTTTGGCAATATCCGTTTGACAGCCCATTGCATCAATGGTTACAAGGCATCCGGTTAAGTCCAATGCTTCCAGCAACAAGGGGATAGCCACAATCTCGTTATGTTTCTCATTGACTTTCAGTTGTCCAAGGCTGATTCCATTAGCTGTAGCCCAGGCACTGACCATATGGAGCTTAAATCCGGGATTCCCGGCGGGGTGGGAAGAGGTACACTTGCTGGCACCACGGATGGTCTTGCCGTCAATGGCCACGACACCCTCATATTTCTCACAAATCTCAAACATCCAGTGCCGGAAAATACGTTCGAAATACTCAGGGTTCAGAGCGCTGAAAAAGCGGTTGAAGGTATCATGGCTGGGGATGGATTCCAATCCGGGAAGACGCTCGCGGAAAAAGTCAATCTTGGCATTGCCGAAATCCTCTATCTCATACCAGGACTCCGCGCCACATATGACAGCAGCCATGGCGATATAAACGATGGCATCGGCAGAATGTACACGTTTTCTGTCAATACGAGGGTCATTGATTTGTTTACAGATACTAAATATTGCCATTGTTCTTGTCAACTTATGTTTCTTAATTGCTTATAAAGATAAGGATTTTAGATGATGTATGAAAGCGTTTTGTCTATTAGTTATCAAGCATATAAAGTATGCTTTTAATAGAATTATAATAGTTACTATGTTTGTAAATGCTGAAAATATTCGCTTGTCGGGACGGGTGGTCCCGCCCCTTGCCGCTGGGCGCTCCCCGACCAATGAATTTTAGATAAAGTAAAATAGGCGCAATAATTGAATTACTAAATTTGTAATTGACAAGATTCAATATTCAGTAATTAAAACTATTACACCTATGGTGCAAAGAAAAGAATTAAATTTTGAAGGTCAAAATATCTATATAGGTATTGACGTTCATTTGAAGACTTGGCATGTGTCAATCCTCACCGAATCCGGTTGCTTGAAAAAGCACAGCCAGCAGTCTTCCGCCCAAGCGCTCTTTGAACATTTGAAGAAACATTATCCCAACGGTAATTATCTGTCCGCTTATGAGGCCGGTTTCAGTGGCTTCTCCACTTATTATTCATTGTTGGATTTTGGTATAGAATGTCTTCCGGTTCATGCTGCCGATATTCCGACGGGACAATACGAATCCGTGATGAAAACAGATGCCATTGACTCCACCAAAATAGCGAGGGCTTTGAAGTCCGGTCTGCTTCGGGGTATTTACATCCCTAAGAAAGAGGTTCTTGATGACCGTAACGTCATGCGTTTGCGTATAACTTTGAAACGGCAACTTTCCGGTTACAAGTCACGAGTGAAGCACCTGCTTTATAATAACGGAGTTATTTATCCTGAATGTTTTCAAAACTCAAAGTCTCATTGGTCGAAACGCTATCTTAAATGGGTACATGAAGATGTACAACTGTTATCAGAAAGTCGAAATTCACTGGATCTGTTGTTGAGACAAGTGGAGTTGTTTCGTAAGAGTCTCCTTGAGATTACCCGTCTGGTACGTACGTTATCCCGTAACGGGCGTTATGGGGAAGCATACGAGAACATCGTCTCCATTCCCGGTATTGGTATGATTACAGGCATGTGCCTTTTGACAGAGATAGGTGACATTCACCGCTTCCGTAATGAAAGACAATTCGCCTCCTATCTGGGACTGGTACCTACAAGCCATAGCAGCGGTGAAAAGACAAGTCACGGCGAGATGACGTTCAGAGGAAATAAGCGGCTTGGCCCTTTACTGGTGGAGAGCGCCTTGGTAGCCATACGGCAAGACAGGGCATTGGCCGCTGCCTACGGAGAGTATTGCAAGCGTATGTTGCCGCAAGAGGTGATAATCCGCATAACCCGTAAATTGTCAAACAGAATACTGATTATACTCAAAAGTGGAAAAAAGTATGAGCATGACAGATGTTACTGACAGAAAATATAAAAGAGCCCTTCAGGCAAATTTCAACCGGGACGACTCCTGCATAAATTATGATGAACCTTCAAGGTTGCATCTCTAAATAGATTGTTGCGTCCTACCTATTATTCTGAAGAAGTAAATTGTTGGCTGCATACATTGTGGTACAACTTATAGAAGTTTGTCTAATAGGGCTTTTATTTAATTTTAAACGACACAAGGCTTACGGCTTTGGGTTAGTTCATAGGTTGTGGCTTTAGTCGCAATCGGGATGAATATTGTTTCTTTTTGTGAACTCAAAAAACGTAAGTGATTGATTTATAAAGTTAATAACAAATAAAAAGGTATTCAATTATTAGGAATACAACATAGAAAATATTTATGGTAAAAACTATAATGCGTCAGCCCTGTAGGCGTTTTTATCAAAGGAAAACGGTGCTGAAGCATAAGGATGCTTGCCTTGACGATGATGAACGCCAAGGGAGAGCAACCTCGCAACCATATTGAAGTTCCGCAAGTTGATTTGGTTCTGTTGTCATATCCGTGTTTCTTGATTCGTAATCCTTATCGTTTATTCTACAATCGGTCAAGCTAAACCGAGGAAAACCACGGCTCTTTCATTTAAGGGAGTCAGAAGGAGTTATCGGGAGTTAAAGGGAGTTGGAAGCCGGTAGTATCGTTATATATCAACAAGAGTATCGGCCTTTAACTCCCGATAACTCCTTCTAGCTCCCGACAACTCCTCTAAATGAAAGAGCCGTGGAGGAAAACTTGAAAAATCAGCAGCAATGCGCCTCTCTACAAGAACTTTTGCTATCTTTGTGTCGTTGATGCCAAAAGTGGCTGATTGAATAGAAAAAACAACAGGAGGACAGCAGATGGACCCATTGAAATACATAGTACCCGGTAGAAAGAGACTTCCCTACGGCATGATGAACTTCGCGGATATCCGCCAAGACAATTATTATTATGTGGACAAGACCCGCTTCATCCCCATGATAGAGGAGGCGGACCGCTTCTTCTTCTTCATCCGTCCGCGCCGCTTCGGCAAGAGCCTCACGCTGAACTTGCTGAGACAATACTACGACGTGCGCACCCGTGACAAGTTCGAAGCCCTTTTCGGTGACCTGTACATCGGGCAGCATCCCACGCCGAGCCGCAACAGCTATCTGGTGCTCCATCTCAACTTCTCCGGCATCGGCGGCGAGCTGAACGACTACCGCAGAGGGCTGGATGCGCATTGCGGCATTACTTTCGAGAACTTCTGCAAGATATACGCCGACCTCCTTCCGCAAGACACTCTGGAAGGACTGCGCAAGGCGAACGGAGCCGTGGAGCAGCTGGACTTCCTCTGTCAGGCTTGTGAACGTGCCGGACAGGATATGTATCTCTTCATCGACGAGTACGACCACTTCACCAACACCATCCTTTCCAGTCCCGAAAGCCTGCGCCGATATACGGACGAGACGCATGGCGAAGGTTATCTGCGCGCTTTCTTCAACAAGGTGAAAGCAGGAACGGATTCATGCATCAAACGTTGTTTCATCACCGGCGTAAGCCCCGTGACGATGGACGACCTCAGCAGCGGATTCAACATCGGCACCAACTATTCCCTCGCGCCGAAGTTCAACCAGATGATGGGATTCACCGAGGAGGAGGTGCGCGAAATGTTGGCCTATTATTCAGCAAACAGCCCCTTCCACCACAGCGTGGACGAGTTGATGGAGATGATGAAACCGTGGTACGACAACTACTGCTTCGCGCAGGAATGTTACGGTGAAACCACCATGTACAATTCCAATATGGTGCTTTACTTCGTCAAGAACTACATTGACGATGGCAAAGCGCCACGCAACATGATAGAGAGCAATATCCGCATCGACTACGAAAAGCTGCGCATGCTCATCCGCAAGGACAAGGAATTTGCCCATGATGCTTCCGTCATCCAAACCCTCGTAAGCCAGGGCTTCATCACGGGCGAACTGAAAGACAGCTTCCCTGCCGTCAGCATCACCAATCCCGACAACTTCGTCAGTCTGCTCTACTACTTCGGAATGCTCACCATCAGCGGCACGTATAAAGGAAAGACAAGGCTCACCATCCCCAACATGGTGGTGCAGGAACAGCTCTATACCTATCTGCTGAATACTTACGACGAGGCCGACCTGAGCTTCAGCTCTTACGAGAAGAGCGAACTTTCCTCGGCTCTGGCTTACGACGGCGACTGGCAATCCTACTTCGGCTACATTGCCGACTGCCTGCACCGCTATGCCTCGCAGCGCGACAAGCAGAAGGGCGAGTCCTTCGTCCACGGCTTTACCCTTGCCATGACTGCGCAGAACCGTTTCTACCGTCCCGTCTCCGAGCAGGACACGCAGGAAGGTTATGTCGATATTTTCCTCTGCCCGATGCTGGAAATCTACTCCGACATGAAGCACAGCTACATCGTAGAACTGAAATATGCCAAGTATAAGGATTCCGAAACCCGTGTGGAGGAACTTCGCCGGGAAGCCATCGCCCAGGCCGACCGCTATGCCGAGACGGAAACGGTGAAGCGTGGCATCGGCACCACCCGGTTGCATAAGATTGTGGTGGTGTATAAAGGTATGGAAATGCGGGTTTGCGAGGAAATCGGTTGATTGGCTACAAAAGTTTGTCATTCGGCTTTCATAAAACATGGTGGTACGGGAACATTGGCTTGCCATGCAAACGTTTCCGTAAGCTTGCTGTTACTTTTCTCTTGCGTTAATCGGTTTGCCCTTTCTTTTCCGGCTATATTTGTGAAGTGATAACTTTGAACACTTCATATTATGAAAATTATCAATCAACGTAAGATTTCTGTTTTATGGCATTTAATATGCTTCAGTTTAGTGCTGGCATTCGCGGCATGCAGTGACGACAAAGAGGAGTTCCAGGAGTATCTGACTCCTGCTTCCGGTAGTGAATCAATCTTTGAGCAAGGTTTTAGCTTTGGTGAAGCTGCTTCTTCGCAGAGCGTCAGTTTTGAGGCCGGGCAGCAGTGGACAGCCGAGCTGAGTGGCGAGGATACCGGCTGGTGCAACATCAGTCCGGCAAAAGGTACGTCCGGGAAAGCCACGATTATGGTTTCCGTCGGCAAGAATGAGACAGGAAAAGCGCGGACGGCACGATTGAATATTGTGTCCGGTTCGAAGAAGAAAGGAATATCTGTCACTCAGGCTGCCAATGCGATTGTAGTTCCGGATGGTTTGAGTTTTGCACCGGCAGCACCGGATGCCGACCAGCCCCTTGTAATTACTTTTAAGGCGGATGCAAAGTCTGCTCTTTATGGGCATAAAGGAGATGTGTATGTGCATATCGGGGTGGTCAGTGAAGGAACTTGGCTGTTCGTTCCGGCAGAGTGGACGGAAAACAAGGATAAATGCAAGATGACTTTAACCGAAGCCAACGTATGGAGTATTACGTTGAGTCCGAATATCCGGGAATGGTTTGGAAGCGGAAAGACACCGGTGAGCCGGCTTGGAATAGTGATTCGCAGTGCGGACGGCAGCAAGAAAGGGATAGAATCGGATTCCTTTGTTGAGGTGACCGACACAAAATATGAAGGTTTTGTTCCTGGTGAAATTAAAACTGCAGCAGTGCCGGCCGGTATGGTCGAGGGTATCAATGTAGTGGATAATTCTACGGTGACACTGGTACTTTATGACAAAGATGCGAATGGGAATCATAAGGACTTTGCCCATGTAGTGGGCGACTTCAATAACTGGACATTGGGCAATGACGAAAAATCGCAGATGTATCGTGATGATGCTTCCGGATGTTGGTGGATTACGTTGGCGGGGCTGGATGCTGGCAAAGAGTATGCTTTCCAATATTATGTAGGTACGAAGGCGGGTGAAGTGGTTCGCCTGGCTGATGCCTATACGGAAAAGATTCTTGATCCTGATAATGATAAATATATTCCGGCTTCTACCTATAACGAAAGTATGGCTTATCCTGAGGGAGGAGTAGGAATCGTTTCGACCTTCAAGATACAGAAAGACAGTTATAACTGGAAGGTCAATGACTTTAAAATAGCAAATCCTGAGCAATTGGTGATATACGAATTGCATCTACGTGACTTTACCGCCTCCAGCGACATCAATGGTGCAATGGGCAAGCTTTCTTATCTGAAGGCTATGGGAGTCAATGCCATCGAACTGATGCCGGTGCAGGAGTTTGACGGAAACGACAGTTGGGGGTATAATCCTTGCTTCTTTTTTGCGATGGATAAGGCTTATGGCACAAAGGCCATGTATAAGCAGTTTATTGACGCTTGCCATGAGGCGGGTATGGCAGTTATTCTGGATGTGGTCTATAATCACGCTACAGGAAACAATCCGCTGGCTAAACTTTATTGGGATGGTGATAAGACTGCAAAGAATAATCCATATTTCAATGTGGAAGCACCTCATCCTTATAGTGTGTTCCATGACTTCAATCATGAAAGCCCGTTAGTGCGTAAGTTTGTGAAGCGCAATCTGCAATTCTTGTTGAAGGAATATAAGGTGGATGGGTTCCGCTTTGACCTGACGAAAGGATTCACACAGACTTCTTGTACTGAAAGCACGGCATCCAATTACGATGCAAGTCGCATTGCCATCCTAAAGGATTATAATGCTGCCATCAAGGAAGTGAAAGAGGGCTCTTATGTTATCCTGGAGCATTTCTGTGATTCAAAGGAAGAAAATGAACTGGCTGCAGATGGCATGCACTTATGGCGCAACCTGAATAATGCCTATTGTCAGTCGGCTATGGGATATGCTGAAAATAGTTCTTTTAGCAGCCTTTATGAGAAAACACCTGCATGGGTAGGTTTTATGGAAAGTCATGATGAAGAACGCGCAGCTTACAAACAGTCGCAATGGGGTGAAGGTATACTGAAAACCGACCTTGATGCTCGCATGAATCAGTTGGCGCTGAACACTACATTCTTCCTTACTGTTCCAGGTCCTAAAATGGTTTGGCAATTTGGAGAGATGGGATATGACATTTCCATTGAGGAGAATGGACGTACGGGCAGGAAACCGTTGCATTGGGAGTATCTGGAGAATACTGACCGCAAGGAGCTGCACGATGTTTATGCGGATTTAATGAAATTGCGTAACGCCCATCCGGAATTGTTCGATTCAAGTGCCATCTTGACATGGAAGGTCGGAGTTTCTGATTGGGACAACGGTCGTTCATTGTTGGTAGAAAGTGTAACGGGCAAGCAGCTGGTTGTTATGGGCAACTTTACGCATAATGCGGTTGATGTAGCTTTCCCGGCAACAGCTGGTAACTGGACCAATTATTTTACCGGAAAGAGTGAAACAATAAATACACAGGTCAATGTACCGGCTCATGGATATGTAGTCTACACTAATTTCTAATTTCGGTAAAAATCATTCATACATCTTTATCAGCACCCGATTCAGCCAGTTCCAACGGAAACGGAACCAGCGTCGGGTGCTGCTTTGTTTTCCCCCGAAGCGGAGAACGAACTCACGGTAGCCATGCCTGCGGAAGGGAAGTCCCACATCCATGAACTCTAAGTGGCGGTATCCGCGTTGTTTGGCATCATCCAGTGCTTTCCATACGGCAAGAATCCCCGGATATTGCAGGGCATAAGTCTTGCGCATGCCACCAGAGAACCATAGATAGGCGCTGTCATCTGAATAAATGCATGCGCTGCCACCGATAATCTTCTCCTTATAAATGACGATGAAGATTTTGCTTTGCTGCCCTTTTGTCAACTGGTTTTCGAGATGCTGAAAGAACTTGATGCTGGGGAAGTGGCGCCGTATCTTGGAAGAATATACGTGGCGCAACATCTGGGCAAAACAGAGAATCTCCTCTTTGGTACGTGCTTCCCGTACTTGGGCGCCGTTTTTGAGCCCTTTCTTTATTTGCCGGATACGTGACGGGCTGAAACGCTCTTCCACCTTTTCGACGCTGTGCAGCGAGTTGCGCACCCGCAGCCAATTGATGGCGATGTATTGGTTGTCCCGGAAAGATTTGTATCCGAACATGGCATTTTCCAGGTTGCGGAACTCGATGAGAAAAGAATCGCGCAATGCTTCATTGGTAAGCCTTTGCAGCATGTCACTGAAGATAATCTCTTTGTCTGCCTCGTTATTGAAATATTCTCCCGTACCGTACACCTCACATCTTTTGATGATGCCGGGTGGAAACATGCGGACACTTTTACGTATGGCGGCAAGCAGTTTCGCAACGGGCTTGTCATCTTCGGATGCCACAATGAGTATGGGGGTATACCCCGGAGTTTCCTCATAGATTCGGAACAACTCTGTGGAATGGAAGGTGTTGGTGCCTGGCAGGTCAGGAACCTTGCTCCCACGGTAATATGTAGTGAGTTTGAGGGGCATGGCCTGCAAATTTAAAAAATAATCTCGTATCTTTGCAAAAATTATTGTTAATGTGTCGATGTGCACATTAGCATATTAGCACATAAAATCATTATGGAAAGTTTCAGTGAATTGATAAAAGCCCGCCGCAGCATGCGGAAGTTTACAGAAGAAGAATTGACACAAGAACAAGTCGTTACTTTGATGAAAGCAGCCCTGATGGCACCCACGTCGAAACGCAGCAATGCATGGCAGTTCATAGTGGTGGACGAGAAGGATAAATTGAAGGAATTGTCCTATTGCAAGGAGCAGGCATCGCAGTTTATTGCCGATGCGGCACTGGCAGTAGTGGTTGTTGCCGACCCGCTGGCAAGCGACGTGTGGATAGAAGATGCTTCCATTGCTTCCATCTACCTGCAACTTCAGGCCGAAGATATGGGGCTGGGAAGCTGCTGGGTGCAGGTGCGCGAACGTTTTACGGCTTCCGGTATGCCTTCCGGCGAGTATGTGCACGAGGTGTTGGATATTCCTTTACAGCTGCAGGTGCTTAGTGTTATTGCTATCGGCCATAAGGGGATGGAGCGCAAGCCTTTCAACGAAGACAATCTGCAGTGGGAAAAGATACATATCAATAAGTACGGAGGAAAGTAACAGTGAGTGCAGCAAAAGCAAACAATAACCGTGATACATATAAGGCCACTGCCATCACACTGATTGTATTCGGCATTCTTTACTTGGTGGACAAATTGGTGCATTTTTCTGCAATCGGCTTGCCATGGGTGATGAATAAGGATAATTTTCTGCTGTATACCGCAGTGATTTTTCTGCTGTTCAAGCATGACAAGTCAGTGGGATTGGTATTGATAGGTTTGTGGCTGATATTGAACTTCGGGTTGATAACTGCCTTACTCGGTACGATGTCCGCTTATCTGCTGCCGTTGGCGTTGCTGGTATTAGGGGCTATTCTGTATTGGTTGGCAACAAGATAAGTGTATGGCAGGAAGAAGTATAGAAGATAC
>ULWJ01053390.1_pt1 | contig 10552 bp, 7 predicted proteins | sample 1960221 | NCBI WGS metagenome assembly ULWJ01 (sample SAMEA4835809, study PRJEB28245) | human gut metagenome | biome: gut microbiome; material: fecal sample | place: Denmark | collected 2008 | reverse complement strand
TGTTTGATCCCTGCGCCAGCCGCTATTACCCGGAATTGCAGGAGAGTGTGCGGCATCTGGCGGATGCAGCAGGGATTACGTGGGAAAATCTGCCGTATGACGGGAAAAAGGCGCGCTGCTGCGGATACGGCGGGCATATCGGGATTGCTTCTCCGAGCCACACAAGCTATATGACAACTTCCCGTGCAAAAGAGGAGGAACTGCCGTATGTGACCTACTGCGTCAACTGCCGGGAGTCCTTTGCCGGACAGGGTAAGGAGGCGGTTCATATCCTCGACCTGTTGTTTGGGTTAAATGGCGCGGGGCGCCCGGCGGCGACGGTGACGGAGCGCTGGCACAACCGCCTGGCGGTGAAACGGGAACTGCTTAAGACGTACTGGAATGAGACGATCGAAGAGGAAACACATATGAAATTAGAAGTTGAGAAGGAGCTGGAACGCAAATTGTCAGCGAGCCAGATTTTGATTGAAGATATGGAACAGGTCATTGAACACTGTGAGCGGGAAGACCGCGGCATCATCGACCCGGAGACGGGACATCGGATCGGGCATCTGAAGATCCAGCATATGACCTACTGGGCAGAGTATGAGGTGCTGCCGGACGGCGGTTATAAGCTCTGGAATGGCTACAGCCACCGCATGAATCTGGAAGGAGAGTGATGAGTATGCCGACGATCGATGGAGGCGGAAGAGATCAGCGGATCAAAGAGGCGTTGGAGAAAAAAGTCATCTGCCGCCGGTGTCAGGTGGAGATGGTGCCGAAATCCACATTTTTTGACTATCTGGGGCACAATTTCCACACCGAGATCCTGTGCTGCCCGAAGTGCGGCGAGGTATATCTGCCGGAAGCGCTGGTAAAAGGGCGTATGGCGGATGTGGAGAGAGAGCTGGAAGATAAGTAGATAGTAGATATAAGTATGATTCATGAGAGATGCTTTTGGATCTGAAAAGGATAGGTGAGACAGGCTGGCTGCGGGGATTTGCCATGTGTGAACATGAGAACACAGCCCATTTGCGGCTGGCTGCATCATGGGAGAACTGTAATGAATTGAGATAAGGGGATGAAAGACGATGGTAATGAACTTACAGGACAGAGGTGTCCTGCCGGAAGAAATGCGCTATACATACAGTGTCTGCCCGGTCTGTTTAAAACGCATTCCGGCAAAGCGGGAAGAGCGGGACGGGCAGATATATCTGGTAAAAACCTGCCCGGAGCACGGGACATTTTCCAGTGTAATCTGGAGAAATAAGCGCAAGTTTGCCGACTGGCGCGGGGAACGTCCGGCGGTGGGAGAAAATGAAAATCTAAATTGCCCGGCGGGCTGCGGTCTGTGTGCGGAGCACAGGCGCGCCACCTGCTGTACCCTGCTGGAGATCACAGCGCGGTGCAATATGAACTGTACCTTCTGTTTTGCGGAGCCGGATGGGGCGCAGGATCCGTCCTTAGACACGGTAAAACGGTGGATCAACGATCTGACGGAGCCGGGAAAGACACTTTTGCAGCTTTCCGGCGGGGAACCGACAGTGCGGGACGATCTGCCGGAGATCGTGGCGTATGCGAAGCAGGTTGGCTGTAAATATGTGCAGTTAAACAGCAACGGTCTGCGCCTGGCGGAGGACGAGGCGTTTATAAAGCGTCTGGCGGATGCGGGACTTTCGTTTGTATTTATGCAGTTTGACGGCGTGGACGATGCCGTATATGAAAAACTGCGCCGCCGCCCGATGCTGGAAGTGAAAAAACGGGCGATCGAGCAGTGCGGCCGGTATGGAATCGGCGTGACGCTTGTTCCGGTCATTGTTCCGGGCGTCAATACGGAGCAGATCGGGGACATCATCCGGTTTGCCATTCAGCGGTCGCCGTATGTGCGCGGCGTGCATTTCCAGCCGGTCAGCTATTTTGGACGTATCCCGGAGCTTCCGGCGGATGATGACCGCTATACGCTGGATGAGCTTCTGGAGGCGGTTGTCAGCCAGAGCGGCGGGCTTATCAAAGAGGAACAGATCGCGCCATCCTGCTGCGATCACCCGATGTGTGGGTTCCACGGGGATTTCATCGTGATGCCTGGGGATAAATTGATGCCGCTGACAAATTATAGTGGAAAAACCGAGACAGAACCGGAGGGCGAAGGCTGCTGCTGCGGTCCGGATCCGGCGGAGAAGAACCGTGAATTTGTCGGACGCCGCTGGGAACGGCGCGATCTGGAAGAGACGTGCTGTTGTGGAGAAAGTCAACCGGAAAAAGAAAGCTGCTGCTGCGATGCCAATGCAGATGCGTATCTGTTGGAGAAAGCACAGCCCGAACCAGGAAGCTGCTGCTGTGGCGGAACTCAGCCCGAACCAGGAAGCTGCTGCTGTGGCGAAACTCAGCCCGAACCAGAGTCCTGCTGCTGTGAAGAAGAATCAGTTGACATAACAAATATGGAGGACTTCTTAAAGCGTGCAAAAAGCCACGGCTTCACGATCACATCCATGGCGTTTCAGGATGCCGGAAATCTCGATATCGAGCGCCTGCGCCAGTGCAGCCTGCATGTGTATAAAGACGGGAAGAAGATTCCGTTCTGTGCATACTACTTGTCTCCGATGGAAAGAGGCAGATAATAGAAGCGCAGAAAGGAGAGGTGCAAAAAATGGATACAAATGAGTGCAGTCTCTGCCGACCGGGCGGATTTGCGCTGACGAGGCAGATGTTCCAGTTTGCGGGAATTGAGATACCGGAGGCGGGAGCGGCAGAGACGGAGTCTACAGACCCTGCAGTGCCGCTTCGCGTCATCGACATCGGCTGCGGAACCGGCGGCACGATGCGATGGCTTTCTGAGCATTTCCCAGACTGGCAGATTTCCGGCTTGGATAAGAATCCGGATGTGCATGAACCTGGCTGGATAGAGACTGGATGTGCGGAGAAACTGCCATATCCAGATCAGACGGCAGATATCATTCTGATGGAGTGCAGTTGTTCCAAGGCTGCGGAACCGGCGGCGGCGCTCCGGGAGGTGTACCGGGTGTTAAAACCGGAAGGATGGCTTTTGATGAGCGATATGTATGCCCGGAAGAAGGAGCTTTTCTTAGACGGGATGCTGGGACGGCTGGAGTCTGCTAAAACAATCCGTGACCGGCTGGCGGAGGCGGGATTTGTGCTTGCAAAGATGCAGGACGCGTCGGGAACATTGGCGGAGTGGATCGGGCAGCAGATCTTCGATGGAAATCTGGAATTCGTCTGCGCGGCACTGGGGGCGGACCGGAAGATTTTAAAAGAAGCGGCCTGCGGTTATTTTATTGCGGCGGCGCAGCCGTCCGGGTTATGGCGGACACTTTCGTATGTAAAGGAGAAAAGTCCATTTTATCAGAAGAAATTTACATCCGTCTGGGGACAGCTTGGGGAAATGGCAGGTTCCGATGTACGGCTCGCGCCGGATTCGTTTTCATGGGCGGATTTCCGCACACTTCCCCTCACAACCCCGGAGGAACTGAAAGCGGAGCCGGAAACATTTTTATGTGTTCCGGCCAAGGAGATCGCGCGGATCATCACGCTGAAAACCTCCGGCAGTACAGGGGCACCGAAGCGCCTGTTTTTTACCGAAGACGATCTGATGCAGACGGCGGATTTCTTTGAAACAGGGATGCAGTACATGGTAAAGCCGGGCGATCGGGTCACGGTTTATATGGAAGGACCGGGATTTTTTTCGATTGGAGGACTTTTAAAAGAAGGATTGGGGCGCATTCAGGTGGAGACGAAGGTTCATGGACTAATTCGCGATATGGAAGCGGCAGCGCGGGACGGCGAGGGGGCAGACTGCCTGATCGGTGTCCCAAGCCAGATGTATGCGCTGGCGGCCCATGCGCCGGGACTCCGCCCGAAAACAGTGCTTTTAAGTGCTGATTATGTGCCGGTCAGCGTGCAGCGTTTTTTGGAAAAAACATGGAACTGCCGGGTCTTTACACACTGGGGAATGACGGAAACTGGTTACGGCGGCGGCGTACAGTGTGGGGCGCGTGCGGGTTACCATCTGCGGGACCGGGACCTTTTGATTGAGATTCTGGATCCGGAGACGGGACAGCCGGTTCCGGAAGGGCAATACGGCGAGCTGGTTCTGACAACGCTTCGGCGGCGGGGAATGCCGCTTGTGCGCTATCGGACCGGCGATCTGGGGCGGATGATTGCAGAACCGTGTGCCTGCGGATGTTTAAAGCCTAGACTTGATAAGGTTGAGGGACGGCTGGATGACAGCGTCCGGCTGTCCGGCGGCAAAGTACTTTCCATGCACATATTAGATGAGCTTTTATTTGCCCTGGATGAGGTGGAAGATTTTCAGGCATCTTACAATGCGGCGCAGAAGCATCTGACGGTGGCTGTTATGAAGAAAGCAGGTTATGCAGATGCGGTAGGAAGCAGAGTGAAAAATGTCAAAGCAGCATTAACGGAATACTTTGGGAACTGCCTGACCGTCGCAGTGATAGAAAAAGAAATTTCCCCCTACATCGGTTCGGGAAAAAGGCGGCTGATCATCGAGGAAAAATGAAAAATGAGTGGTAAAATTCAATATCATGAAAAACTTGACGATAAGTTTTAATTGCAGTATCATAAAATTAAAAATAATCGAGAAATTTTGAAAAAAATCAGTAAAATTTGACAAGAACAAGGAGAAAAAAATGAACATAGCGATTGCATCAGAGACAGAGGAGATCGACGGACTGGTACCGGCGACTTTTAAGGAGAGTCCGTTTTTGATGATTATTGACGCGGACAAGAACCAGATTTTCCATGTCTATGGAAAACAGGATCCGGACAATCTGGTATTTGCGAAGAAGGTGGTAGAACATGACTGTGAGGCAGTCATCTGCGGACCGATCGAGAAAGAGCCGTTTGAGATACTGGTAAAAGCGGGCGTGACCCGTTATCTGGGAAGCGGGCATACGGTTCAGAAGGCATATAGCTATATGAACCGTTATAAACTGGAGCTGATCCGCGACTACATCGGCGGACCGGGACCATTTGGACACAGCCATGATTTCAGCTGCGAGTGTGGGGAAGAAGAGGAACACGAGCACTAGGAAAGGACAGAATGCGGACGATTTATTTGATCCGGCATGGGAAGCCGGAATTTCCAGATGAACGGAAATACTGCATCGGACGGACGGATCTGCCGCTTTCAGAGGAAGGGCGGACACAGATTCAGGCGCTGGGGGAGACATTTGCGGGACGCAGAATTGAAAAGATTTATACCAGCCCGTTAAAGCGCTGCCGGGAGTCAGCTGCGATCCTGCAGGAAGTGATTGACAGAAGTATTCCGATTGAGGTCGTAGATGGTCTGGCGGAGATTGACATGGGGGAATGGGATGGTCATTCCTTCGATGAAATCCGGGAACAGTTTCCAGCGGAGTATGTGGCACGAGGGGCAGATATGTACGATTTCCGACTGCCGCAGGGAGAGAGCTTTGCGGATTGTGCAGGGCGCGCCAGGACAACCTGGAATGAACTCCGGATGAAGAGCCGGGGCGATATTCTGGTAATCGGGCACGCGGGTTGGTTCCGGACATTGATCTGTGGCTGGGAGAATCGGAAAAAGGCAGAACTTCTGCAGATTCCCTTTGGCTACGGACAGGTGTATGAAAGAAAGGATTATGTATTTGACGCCTTGATCTCGGCGGCGGGGCGATCCTCGCGGATGGGGGATTTCAAACCGCTCATGAAGCTCGGCGCCCAGACGGTCCTGGAACGTGAGATACAGACGCTGCGGGCGTGCGGCGTACATGAAATCACGATCATTACCGGACGCCGGGCGGAAGATATACGCGCGGCGGCTGCGGGACCGGGAATCCATTTCATCCACAATCCGGCGTATGCGGAGACGAAAATGTTTGATTCCGTCTGCCTGGGGCTTTCCTATTATGAGGAAAAGCGGAAAACGGCAGGAAAGGAGACGCTGGATGGCATTTTCTTTTTCCCGGTGGATGTGCCGCTGTTTACGCCATTTACGCTGGAATATGAAAAATACCGATTTGCGGAGGGCGATGGGGATGTCTATCTCCCGGAGTATGAGAAAATACCGGGGCATCCGCTTCTGATCCGTGCAGATGTGATCGAAAAACTGCTGCAGCATGACGGAACGATGGGGCTTAAAGGCGCCTGTGAACAGCCGGAAATCCGCCGGATTCCCCTGGATGTGCCGGATCCGGGCTGCGCGTTTGATGCGGATACACAGGAAGAGTTTCAGAAATTGCGTGATTGGGAGAGAAAACGTCCTGTCCCGGACAAAGAGGAGTGTGAACGTCTGCTTGCATGGTTTCACACGCCGGAGGCGACGGTGCGCCATAGCCGGGCGGTTGCGGAGCTGGCCGTGGAATTGGCAGATAGAGTTCTAAAGCATAGGGCGGAAACGTGTGTGGAGATGACATACAAAAGCCCTCCAATCGATAAACACAAAATCTATGCGGCGGCGCTTCTTCATGACATCGCCAAAGCATACCCCGAACATCCGGAGACAGGGGCGGGATGGCTGCGGCTTCTGGGACATACCGGGATCGCGGATATCGTTGCGGATCATATGGATCTGCCGGAAGAAAAGCTGGGATATCTGAATGAAAGCCTGATCGTGTATCTGGCGGACAAGCAGGTACAGGGAGAACGGCGTGTAACGATCGAAGAACGGTTTGCGGCAAAACGGGAGAAATTTAAGGATAACCCGGAGGCGCTGGCGGGCGTGGAACGGCGGTATCAGCTGGCAAAGCGTGCGGAGGCATTACTATAAAAAGGAAAAGAGGAAAATCATATGAAATTAATGAAAACAACCGAGGCAGTCGGACAGGTACTCTGCCATGACATGACGCAGATTATTCCGGACGTGACGAAGGACGCCGTATTCCGCAAGGGACATATCGTGCGTGAGGAGGACATCCCGGTACTGCTTTCGATTGGAAAAGATCATATTTATGTCTGGGAAAAGGACGATACAAAATATCATGAGGACGAGGCGGCGGACATTCTGCGCGGCATCTGCCAGAATGAGTATATGCGTGCAACCGATCCGAAGGAAGGCAAGATAGAGCTGATTGCGGAGTCGGACGGTCTGTTTCAGGTCGATGAAGAACGCCTCTTAAAGGTCAACAGCCTGCCGGAGATGATGATCGCGACCCGCCGGACGAATTTTCCGGTAAAAAAAGGTGATAAGTTAGCCGGAACCCGTGTGATCCCGCTGGTAATTGAAAAAGAAAAAATGGAAGAGGCTAAGAAGGCAGCGGGTTCAGAGCCGCTGTTAAAGCTGCTTCCGTATAAAAATAAGAAAGCGGGCATTGTGACGACCGGAAATGAAGTGTTCTATGGACGGATTGAGGATAAATTTGGCCCGGTCATCCGGGAAAAGCTTCAGGAATTTGGTGTGGAAGTTCTGGGACAGAAGATTATAGGGGACAATCCGGATAAAATCACGGAGGCAATCCAGGAATGGCTGGATCAGGGCGCCGATTTTGTTGTCTGTACCGGCGGCATGAGCGTCGATCCGGATGATACGACACCGAGCGCGATCAAGCAGACCGGGGCGGAGGTTGTCTCCTACGGCGCACCGGTACTTCCGGGAGCGATGTTCTTGCTGGCATATACGAAGGACGGAAAGCCGATCATGGGACTTCCGGGCTGCGTGATGTATGCGAAGAGGACCATCTTTGATCTGGTGCTGCCGCGTGTGATGGCAGATGTGCCAGTGACAAAAGCGGATCTGGCGAAAATGGGCGCAGGTGGTCTGTGCTTAAATTGTCCAACCTGTATTTTCCCGAACTGCGGTTTTGGTAAATAATCGAGCCAGAGAGCGGCGATGAGGCAGCAACCGCGATGGCACAACTGCGAAATGAGAAATGGATGGCTCATGCAGTATAAAAGAGAGGAAGTGCGTGATATGAATCTGTATGGGGAGATTCTGAAAAAACTGGAAGGGACGCCGTGTCTGGCGCTCGAGAGAAGCTTTGTGGGAGAAGAGGGAAATCTAGCAGATATGCGCTGTGAACTGAGAGAAGGCGCAGAGGCGTCAGAGATTGGAAAAGAAGCCCTGACACAGGGGCAGCCGGTCTGTGGGCGCGCCGGAAGCAGTTGGAATGTGGCGGAACCATTTTTCCCGAAAGAGCGCCTGATTATTCTCGGAGGCGGCCATGTGGCTCTTCCGGTGGCAGAATTTGGCGCGCGCGTCGGATTCCTGGTAACTGTGGTGGACGACCGCCTTTCCTTCGCGAATCCGGGACGTTTCCCGATGGCAGAGAAGGTGATCTGTGATGACTTTGGGCATGCGATCAAAGAACTCAAGATTCAGGAGAGCGACTATATCTGTATCGTTACGCGCGGACACCGCCACGATGCGGACTGCCTGCGGATGATTGGAAAAGGAAAAGAACCGGCGTATCTCGGCATGATTGGTTCGAGACGCCGCGTCGGTATCGTGAAACAGGAGCTTCTGGAAGAAGGTTACGATCCAGAGCGGATGAGCCGTTTAAAGAGCCCGATCGGTTTAAAGATCGGCGGTGTGACACCGGAGGAGATCGCGATCTCGATTTTGGCGGAGATCATACAGGTAAAGCGCATGGATCGGGAAGACAAACGTGTGAAAAACCGTTCCGATCTGGATTTTGATGTGCTGAAACGCCTGGCAGAGGAGCCGGATGAGCCGAAAGCAGTGGTCACGGTGATTGAATCAAAGGGTTCCTCCCCGCGCGGGGCAGGCGCGAAGATGATTGTCTACCGGGACGGACGGATTCTCGGCAGCATCGGCGGCGGCTGCAGCGAGGCGGCCGTGCTGGGCGAGGCACGTTCTCTGATCGGAAGCGGCAGGTACAAAGTAGTTCATGTAGATCTGACCGGCGAGGCGGCGGAAGATGAAGGAATGGTCTGCGGCGGCATTATGGATGTGCTGGTGGAAGACTTTGCCACGGATCGGGAACCGTGTGACCGGTAAGGAAACCGAAGCACCGGCGTATTTGGATAAAGAAATTTCAAATAAATGAAAAATAAAAAGATAAAAATAAAATACATGAAAAATCATCATAACAATTTCATGAAAATAGACGGAAAGGTTTGGAAAGAAAAACTGGAAAATTCATAAGAATAAAGGGAAAATGCAGAAAAAAGACTCGTTATTATTTAATGCACATAACGACTATGTGCATTAAATAAGAATCATTGTAAAGATTGACAAAAAAAGTGCCACGTGCTACTATTTGATTAGCAAATATCATTATAATTTTCCGAAAATAACGGAAGGGTAAAAACCACATTGCTATGGCGTGAGGAATCGAAACGAGAAGGACGCCGGAAACGTGTGCGTGAAATGAGGGAGGAACCAAGATATGAGAAAAACGTGGGCACTTGTAATGGCAGCAGCGATGGCGGCAGCATCCCTGACCGCATGTTCATCCAGCAAACCGGCTGAGACAGCAGCACCGGAAACGGAGGCAGAGGCAGCTGAGACAGAAGAGACCGAAGCGGAAGCAACCGGCGACCAGCAGGAGATTCTGGTAGCGGCAGCAGCCAGCCTTCAGTACGTTATGGAAGACAAGATTCAGCCGGCATTTGAGAAAGAGAATCCGGACATCAAGCTGAGCTTTACCTTTGACAGTTCAGGAAAGCTGCAGACCCAGATCGAAGAGGGCGCGGATGCAGACGTATTCTTCTCTGCAGCGATGAAGCAGATGAACGCGCTGGAGGACGAGGGACTGGTTGATGCAGATTCTGTCGTAGAGCTTCTGGAAAATAAGATCGCCCTGATCGTTCCGAAGGATTCTACACTGGGAATTACCGGTTTTGAGGATATCACAAAGGCAGAGAAGATTGCACTCGGCGATCCGGAGAGTGTTCCGGTTGGACAGTACTCCAAGGAAGCCTTTGAGAACCTGGGTATGTGGGATGATGTAGAGGCTAAGATAAGCTTTGGTACCAATGTAACCGAGGTTTTAAGCTGGGTAGCAGCCGGAAGCGCAGATGCAGGTATCGTATACCTGACCGATGCAACCACCAGCGATCAGTTTGACCAGGTAAAGGTTATCGGATATGCACCGGAAGGAAGCGTATCGAAGGTTATCTATCCGGTTGGTGTTGTAAGTGCAAGCACAAAGAAAGATGCAGCACAGAAGTTTGTAGATTATCTGGGAACTGATGATGCGCTCTCCTTCTTTGCGGAGTATGGCTTCACAGCAAATAAATAAGCCGGGAGCGATGACTGTCTGGGATATGCAGCTGACTGTGTGAACAGAAAGCAGGACAGCGAAGGACAGACAGTGAACCATGTATGGAATAAAATCCGCCGCAGAATGCAGGGTCCGTTGAAAACCAGGTGTTCTGCGGCAGTTTTTATCTCAGTCGAGAAGACTCCCACCTCTTTAGGTGGCGAGTAATAGCAAATTTGTCTCAGTGGGAGTTGGGTCTCACGGACGTTCGACTTGATTCATAGGAAAGGGAGAAGAAAGATGGACTGGTCTCCGATATGGATATCGATGAAAACAGCAACGCTGTCGATCATTATTACGTTTTTTCTGGGAGTCTGGATGGCGCGGCTGGTGGTATCGGCACGCTCTGAGAA
>ULWJ01043005.1_pt1 | contig 10797 bp, 10 predicted proteins | sample 1960221 | NCBI WGS metagenome assembly ULWJ01 (sample SAMEA4835809, study PRJEB28245) | human gut metagenome | biome: gut microbiome; material: fecal sample | place: Denmark | collected 2008 | reverse complement strand
AATGGATTGTCAAGTCTGTCAACGCATCAGTCCTGAAATGGCATCGGCAATCCGTGACCTTTCCGGAATCGCCAATAATGTCAATCAGATAGCCCATCAGATGCACACTTATGGTTTGGAAGCAGTCAAGCAACAATGCTTTTCAATCATATCAGAAGTCAGTAGAATTATCACCCAAGTAAAGAATAACAATCATGATAGCAAAGATTAAAACAAGAGCAGATTTCGGAGGAATAGTGAATTACGCCAATGACCAGAAGAACAAGAAGAAATGTGCCACACTTTTAGCACATGAAGGTGTCTGTGCCATCAGCAATAAAACCATAGCTGATTCGTTTCAGATACAAGCGTCCATACGCCCGAAAGTAAAAAGTCCGGTGAAACACGTATCACTTGCTTTTTCTTCGCAAGACATTAGCCGTTTCCTCGATAACGAAGAAGGAGATGCGCTGATGGTGGAGATAGCCAAGAAATGGATGGAGCAGATGGGGATTCGCAATACTCAATATATCATAGCCCGACATCACGACACGAAACATCCTCATTGTCATTTGGTGTTCAATCGGATAGACAATGACGGTAATCTCATTTCTGATAGCAACGAACGGATACGAAATGCAAAAGTCTGTCGTGCTTTAACCAAAGAGTATAAACTTTACTTTGCTCCTAAAAACAGTAAAGCGAGAAATAAGAGCCGTTTGCGCCCTCATCAATTACGTAAATATAATCTTCGTTCCTCAACTCTTGATGCGTTGGCGGCATCTCGCTCATGGCATGACTTTTTGGACATTCTCAAAGGTCAAGGTATAGATATGCGTTTTAATAGTGCAGATAACTCTGATAAAATTCGTGGTATATCATTTTGTCAAGATGAATATAGCATAGCCGGTTCTAAACTTGACCGTGATTTGAGTTTTAACAGCCTTTGCGTTACGTTGGGCAATGTGGCAACGGAGCTGATTGTTCAACCTCATCAAGCCATAACTTCCGTTGGAGCTGGAGGAACAAATAATGAACAAGGATGGCGAGACGACAAAGACAAGGATAACCAAAGAAACGAACCTTTTTATAAACCCTCAAAACGTAGAAGATAATGAAAGAAGATGTAGTAGCAGCAAATCTCGCGAATTTGCGCCAAAGTATCAACGAGCTAAAAGAGTGTATTGAAAAACAGAATACTACAGTTCCTAAACCAAAGCAATCTGTAAAAATGGACTTTGACGAAAAGACCATTTATAATGGAGTCGCCAAAAGTTTCTGTTCCTGTTGGAATGATGCGTTATCAGTGGTGAAGAAACATATCTGGAAGCAGCAACCTGATACATTGCCGTTTTCGCTATGGTTTCCGAAGCTTATTGAACTATTCAAGCAGAAGTCTAAATTTCTTGAATATCTTTATAGACACGTTTGCGATTACAATCTCAATCGTATGACTATTGAAGCAAATACCGATTGCATATTAAAGCGGCAGGACGAGATACTTGCGAGAATCAATGAATTGAAAAATCCAGTAACGGTTATTCCACCCAATATCAATGGGATGTTTATACATGGATATCATATTAAGCTACGATATGTTGTGGCCTTCGTTGTCGTTATTCTAATGTGGACTGTTGCTGCTTCTATTAGTAGTATGAAATATAAGGAAGAATCCTTTGCACATTATTCGATGTATCGGGCGGTGAAAGAACAGCATCAGTATCAGCATTTGATGGAAGCGGATCATTCACAATCTAAGGTTAATAAAGAACGATGAACATTCTATGGGGCATATATCATTAGGGTGTTTTTCCATATGGAGTTTCTGGTTCTGCAACCATAAGACTATCGTTAGTTTCCGCTATTTGGTAAGTTCTAATTTTTCTATCTTCAAGGAAAATGTGATTTAATGTATACGCTAAAGAATCAAGTGTTTCCATGCGGACTTTAGGCTTTAGTTGACATTCCCAAATCGTGATGCAATGCCAGCCCATAGCAGCAAGTTGGCATTGCTCTTTTTTATCACGTTCTTTGTTTCGTTCTATTTTCTTTTGCCAAAAATCAATGTTGGTTTTAGACGGACGAAAGTATTTGCATTTTTCATGACCATGCCAAAAACAACCATTTACAAAAATGACAGTTCGATATTTACGAAGTACTATATCGGGATGACCGGGAAGGCGTGGATGATTGAGCCGATAGCGGAAGCCACGGCTAAAAAGGAATTTCCGAACCAATAATTCAGGTTTTGTATTCTTTCCTTTTATAGCGGACATACAACGATGACGTTGTTCTTTTGTTAGTTTATCCATCTAAAATAGTATTATCTATTAACACTTTAGTCTTTGCCTCTTGGCTGGTATGGCTTCTACAACTTATAAAATCATTAAAGTTTTGGTAATTTCCTAGTCTTTACAAAAAATACGGCAATTTAAATCTGCTTCTTTGCAAGTAGAAATAAATCCGCTCAATAACCAAACAAGCTGCACAACATTATTTTTCTGTTTTAGCGGCTGATTATTCTTTATTTTATCAAAAGCCTCGGCTAGTGCAGATTTAGATAGATAATTTACAGCAAGGCAGATTTCCTGTACTTTATTGGGATTATATCTCAATTTTTTATACAACCTTTCATAATCTGCCGGCATTCCTATTCTACATTTATTTATATTGGTTCCATTCCATTTTCCATTCATTCCTTTCATTTTCTCTTGAATGGTATTGTCATCGGGATTCATATTGCCTATGTTTTTTATAGCTTGACCGATTACTTCTTGAAACTTGGATGCAGAAAGAGTTGCGCTTCCATCATTGCATTTAGAATGAATGTAAGACATTGAATTTTCTCTGATGGCTATATGGTCTGCCCATTCGTTACCCAAATCATCGCACAATAAGAAATCCGCATCATTAAATATTTTCTTTTCTACAACATTAAACATTGAGCCTATTTTAAAATCTGTACTTGTTGCGTCATATCCATCACCCTTTTCGCTTGTGACAGCAGCAATCTCATTCATCGGATATAAAATAGAAAGAATCGATTCAAAATCTTTTTGTATGCCTACATTCATATAAAGCCTTTTGCCCATATATATGTATGAATAATTCGAAAAACCGACAGAAAAACATCCCAAGTTGTTCATCAAATCAATAATTTTCACGTATGTCCCATCGTCTTCACAAAAATACAAAGAATCAAATAAATTACCACATGCCACAATCTTCAAGCCTGATTTCATCTTTTTTACACCAATATTACGTTTGCCCTTTTTCCTATAAATATCTTTTTCTTTCTCATCTAAAGTAAGACACTTCATACCAGAAATTATGTATTTTGCAAAGATGTTTGTTTTTGCAAAATATTCTTCTTCGCCTTCCTTTTTCAAAAAAACATCCGTACAGTGAAGTTCCTGAATATAAGAATTAAGTTTAAATATATCTATAAGTAATGATACCGGTTCTAATTTATCTTGCTGTTTTTTCCATGATTGTGGTTTGGCAAAACGTGAAAAGAATGATTCTTGTGGAATATATGAATCAATTTTTGTAATTAAAACATTCATCCACTCCAATAACTCTATTAAGTTTTTCTTAGTTCCAAATTTTGTCAATCGTGAGGTGTTTATGTTTACAGTACATAAGCCATTAGTATTGGCAAATCGTGCTGTATTAACAACTGTATGATTAGAGCCAAACATTGGCATCGTGTTTTCCAAACTGTTGGCTTCATAAGATTTGTTGCGCATGGCATTCTCGTTCATATTCATATTGCTTAATTTCATTTGCTGAAAAACAGTATCATCGTCAACCAGTACACCAGCTAAAGTATCAGTTGGTATGGAAGTTAGGCTATTAATGAAAGAGCTAATACGTGATATGTTTTTTTTGACTAGAATAATATAATCGTTTATTTCCACAATAAGCAAATATGCTAATCTGTTTTCCATTAATTTTTTTGGAAAATTTTCTTCTTCAAAATCTAAAAAAGAGGGGTAAGTTGCGAATTTGAAAACAAGCAAAGAATAATAGATTTCCTGTTTGTTGGGTACATTCACTATTTCTCTCTTACGACAAATCTTTGTAAATAGTTCGTATTCGATCTCAGTCAATACAGAATTAAATACCTCTTGAATTCTATCCTTTCCTACTTCAAGTTCGTTTTTTTTATAGAAATAAGCGCCTTCATTTAATACTAAATGATCGCACAAATGTAATTTGTCACAATTTCTCATTTTGTCTAGAATTTAAAGGTTTGTTGAATATACGACCTTTTGAAATAAAATTTATCTGATGTAATCATGGTCTGGTAATAGTATGGTGAATGTACATTTTAGAATTTATCAATTACTACCCACTTTTCTATTTCATCAAATGTCGTGTCAATAAATGTATAGCTAATCATCTTATGAGTATCTATCGGTCGATAATCGTCAAACAGCTTCCGGCTGAAACGCAACTCAAACGCTAATCGCATGTCGTCTGTAGCATCTTCTCCTTCTGTTTGCTTTGCTTCCTTTCCTGTAATAGTCCTTACACGGACAATTTCATATATATCACGAACTCCCTTACTCTTTATATAAGGTATAAAGTAATGAAGGTCATGCAATGAAATGGTCGTGGGGAACTTCGGTCCTGTATGGTATAAGGTGGCATTGCCATCAAGGAAACTTTGTGTGTATCCCGGTCGTGAACTGTTTCCTACTAAACCGATAAGGAGGCGATTGGGCACTTGCAATAATGCACCTTTTTGCGGTATTACCTTTGATATGGTCTCATACGATTTGGTTAGAATAAGCTCTTCTATGAATCGTTCCAGTAACTGCCTGTTATGCGTGTCTTTGGGGCGAAGCGGGAAAGCTCCAATGTTTACTTCGTCTATAGTCTTGCGAAACTTGGATTCTGCCACTACAGCCGGTTCGCCATCACCGGGAAACAGGATGTAGCCGCCAATTACTTCCTTCTTCAAGGCATCCGACTGATAATCTTTGTAATAGATGGCATCGCGATATCTGTGCATCTGGTTGATAGCATCTTCCGGTGGAACGTCCACACCGTTTTTGTCTTTCCCGTCAATACGATATTTCGCATCAAACAGGTAAGTCATTTTCATTCCTTCTTGCAAATCGTTCTTGGTAAGTTGCAACACAATGTCCGGCTTTTGGGGGACAGTTGGCACAGTCCAATCTTTTATACCTGCCGATAAGTTTTCTCGCTCCGTACTCTTTGGATTATAAACAAGTTCTGCCAATTCTATATCGTCTTTCTTGAAAAGTATGCGTGAATGTTCACCTTTACCCAAATCCCATGTAAATAGTCCGTTCATTTCCATGCGATTCCTGTGGTCTATATCTTCATCAGACAAATGCAGTTTTTCTTTCACTATATGGCTTACTTCTATGAAACACCATATTTCATACAGTGTTGCAATGTCTTTGGTTTGTAAACGGTATATGCCATCATTCAGAGAATAAGAGCGGTGAAGCAGACTCCATGTGCGATATATCTGACTATATCCGGTAGCTTTTTGTAAAACCAGACTTTCTTGATTCATCCCCTTGTAATTTCCTACGGTACGGAAGAATGGATTTCGTTGCAAGTGTTTTAGCGTTGCCAATGTGGCTTGCATATCCTCTTTCATCACATCCGAGGCATTCTTTATCGCTTCTATACGCTTCTTCAGGATCTCGTATCTATCGGTAATCTGTCCAAGCGCAAATTTCAAGAATCTATTTTCCTTTGTATCATTTGTCCACACACGTTCTTCCACACGATATAGATGCGAACAGTCTGCCCGATGTTCCGCCAGTTCGTTTTCTATGCAAGAGGGAACAAATGTCAGCTTATCGGCACGTTTGTAAGTCTCTTTTCCGTGTAAACGATGTCTTGGGCGGTCAATAATGTTTTTGCAGGCCTTGATGAATTTCTTTTGCTCATTGGCAAATACGCTCCACCAGATTATTTCCGGGGTCTCTCCGCTTGCATCGGGCGAAAAGCCATGAAAGGTTCTTCGCATATAGTCGAGCGAAAGCATTCTGTACTCTTGTTCAATATCCTCTATAATGGCTTTCCAATGCTCGTGATAGTTGAGTTTTGTACTCAACACCTCAAAAGAGAAGACAAAACTGCGGGTTTCTGCTCCCACTTGGTATATGAGTTGTATTTCACTGCGTCCGACTTCATTGCCATAATTCAAGAAACCTGCCAATATCTGTCTGCGAAAAGTGAATTTTTCATTTTCACTCTGGAGAATAGAACCAAACTGAGCCTTTTTCACATAGTCCTTGAATTCCACCCAAATAGGATAATCGGTGTTGTCGAAAAATATGGCGGGAGCTTGTTGGCTGTTTTCAATCGTAATTTCTTCTCCGATATAGTTGCTCAGGATAACAGATGATACGCCTTCTGACCAAGAATAAGTGGAGTGTAAGCATTCTTCTCCAATATTACTCTTGGCTTTATGCCAAATGTCATCGAATTTTGCACATTCGACAATCATTTTAAAATCCTGATGCTTTATGGTAAGCAGTTCCATCGTCCTTTGCGAATATCTGATTGTTTTTAACTCCAGAAACTTGTATAGCCGGATGACAACCGTTCTTGCATCTCTTTCAGCTTGGCTATGGAAACAGATTCTATTTTCTTATCTTCTCCAGTCAATGCTAACAACTGCGCTTCGATAGTAGTAATCATCCTTTCAAGAAGTGAATGCTTGACTTTTGTATCATCACCTTCTATTCGCGACAAGATTTTCATGCTTGTTATCTCATCCAATGCGGTTGCTATGACCTCATCCTCACTGAACTCGTTTCCGTTTTCATCCATATTGTAAGGTAAATTGTTTACCACATAAAGTAGGAATTCGTTCCGCGTGCGGTAGGCGACCTTGAACGGAGTGCCATTAAGAACGTCATTCACTGCTTGCAAATAAGCCAATACCTTATTGCAAATATCCTCGTTGTCGACATATACATCCACACCTTCTACGGCTATACCGATAAGCATATCGCTATTCAGTTTACCAATGCGTTCATATTTATTGTCCAATCCGGCATACAAATCTACTTCATTCATTTCTATGGTCATGGCACGGTCAAGTACCTTACGGGAGAATGAGAAAGTCGTTTCATCCATATTTACCGTGCCCACTACGATTAGGTTCTGTGGAATGGTGATACCTTCTTCCAAAAAGCGGTTTCTTAATGCTTCATTGTTTCCTGTCAGTTCGGCCGTTAATACTCGATACCAATCTTCTGTGCTTTTTTTCAGGATAGGGTCTGTAGTAATCGTACCGTCTTCATTGCTTTTACGAGATTCTATCACACTAAGGAATTCCGCAAAATATTGTTCTACCGGAGCAAGGTTCATTTCATCCAGACAAAGGAAATGAGGTACATCCAAGTTTTCCCAAGCCTTTGTGATAAATCTTAAGAAATCGCCAATCACATATATGGGTTTTCCGCTGACACGACTCACATATCCTATCAGTTCTGTAGAATCATGCCAATTGGGTTTTACCTGAATCATCTCAAAATTCTTAGGTTTCTGAGCTTTATATTCAGTGGAATCTTCGTCCCAACACGCACGGGCCAATTCACGGACAATACGGCTTTTGCCCGTACCGGATATACCGGCAAGCAAAAGGAAGGGTTTGGTCTTGATGGCGGTAATGTAGGAGCGGTAATTAGAATATTTGTTTTGGCTAGTATGATCTATGCTATTAATAGATTTTATGGCATTACCATAAAGAGACAGGTAGTCTGATTGTAAAATAATAACATAATCTGTAATCTCTAATCCTGCATATAATGTTTGAACAAAAGGACCACGGCTTATTTCGCCAGGAGCTGCTACAACACTTCCTTTCTTTGCATCAATATTTTCTTTGGACACATCGACGCCAATAGCATTCAATTCTGCTTTGAGTACAGTTTCAGAATATAAAGAGTCTGTAAACTCAATTTCTTTAGAATGAGTGTTGAAACTGTTTGAAATAATGTTTAATGGGATGTTGAACTCTTCTGCAAACTTTTGGAGAATTTCTTCCTTTGTCATATTGTCTTCAAAAGAATTTCTCCTATATGCCCAAATTGCTACATCATAGATATTGGGAGTGTGTCTTCCTTGATCATTAAAATATTTATCCCATTTATTTGAGAATACAACGTACAATACACGTCCACTACTGTATCGTTTTTTGCTTGACTCAGATTGAAGATGTTTTCAAGAAAGCTTGATACTTCGTCAAGATTAACCTCATAAGGTACGGAGGGGCAAATACTGCTCTTGCATCCTTTCAATAGAGCCAAATATCCCCAAGACTTATTGGTCATACAATCTTGAAAGCCTTTGTAGGCCTCGACTACAGATTTTACACTTATGAATTTCATTTTTCAAGAGTTTTTTCGTAAGTTTTAATCATATTATTCATTATCGTTACGATAATTGGCACACTAACAGAGTTTCCTAACTGTTTGTATGCTTGTGCATCGGACACAGGGAACACAAAGTCATCAGGGAAGCCTTGAAGTCTTTTTGATTCAAGTACAGACAACTTTCTGCGGATATCCCATAGTTTTGGTGTCCTATTAGCTATAATTGTAGAAGCATATGTGTCAAGACAGGAATAGAATGCTTCCTGAATTTGTGTTTTAGCTGGATCACCAACATGAAATCGCAAAGAACCGTCTGCCTTTTGAAAAGAAAAAACGCCATATTTTCCTTTCTTCGTATTTGGCTTATATTTTGAATTGTCATGTTGGATTCTATCACCAGGCTTGGCATTTGCAAAATGATAATCTATTCTGTCCAATTCAAATTTAGGAATAGCCAAAGATGGATTCCTATCATTCATGTCTATAATGTCACGCAATACGGGATGCCCTTTTACAGGCTTAGGCCATTCAAAATCGACTTCGGTTCTAAAGGCTACGCAATACCATCTTTCTCGTTTTTGAGGAAGACCATAATCTAAAGAAGACAAAATAGTCCAATGTGGGTAATAACCAAGCTTCTTTAGAGTGTCCAAAACAGTCTGGAGTGTTTTGCCATTATCGTGAGATTTCAAACCTTTTACGTTTTCAAGAAAGACCATTGGTGGTTTATGGTATTCTAAAATTCGACATACATCAAAGAACAGAGTACCTCTTACCTCATCATTAAAACCTTGTTTTTCTCCTGCATAACTAAATGGTTGACATGGGAATCCCGCTGTTAAGATGTCAAAACTCGGAATGTCTTTTTCATTAACAGCCTTTATGTCTCCTGTTGGTACTTCATGAAAATTGGCTTCATAGGTTTGTTGGGCGAACTTATCATTATCAGATGAGAATACACACTCTACCTGACTACTGTTCATGGCAAGCCGAAAACCGCCTATGCCACAAAACAAATCTATTCCTTTATATTTTTTTCTCATTGATATCTGTTCTCTTTACTTATTATCTTTTATTGACCACAATAAATCCTTCGTATCCACTTCAAGGACTTTTGCGATTTCCACTAAAGTCTCCAAGTTCGGTTGCATGGTATTTGTACACCATTTTGAAACAGTTCCCGGGTCTTTTCCCAACTGTTCTGCTAACCATTTATTGGTGCGTTTCTTTTCTGCTAAAACCACCTTCAAACGATTTATGTCTTTACTCATACGTTCTGTGATATGTTTTTGAATGCAAAGGTAATCATTCTTTTTGTATTATCATCTTATAATTGTGTTCATATGATTATATGATGATAAAAAACGACTTTATATTGTTGTATATTTCAATTATATGGTTGTCTGTAGTTGACTGTGGTTGTCTCTTGACTTAAAAAGTGTATTAGAATTATCTACAATTTATACAACTTATTTCATGTTATCCAATGGATCTACTAAAAGATATTTACTCGTAAAGTGCGTCTATAAAAAGAAAAATCGTATCTTTACATATGTAATATGGTTAATTTATGAAGTTAATTTGATGCGAAATATGAATGCTAACATAGAATATGAGAAATTTACCCAAGAAATTTATCAAGAATTAGTGAACGCTGATGTCGTAAAAAGTACAAAAGTCAAACATAATATAAAGATTCTTGGTAAATCAGGACAGAAACATCAAATAGATGTATATTGGGAGTATGAAATAGCAGGAGTATTACATAAAGTTGCTGTTGAATGCAAAAATTATAACAAGCCTATTCCAATTAGTAAAGTTCGTGATTTTTATGGTGTGCTATCGGATTTAGATAATGTATCTGGAATTATGGTTACAAAGATTGGTTACCAAGAGGGGGCTAAAAAAATTGGCAGCCATTATGGTATAAGTTTAAAAGAATTGAGAACACCCAATCAAGGAGAAGCTATTGTTGCAGAAGTAAAAACCTGTATAAATGTATCAGTCAGACATTGTCTTTTTGAGGTGGATGATATATGGGCAAAAGAAAACGGTTTAGATCTTCAAGCATATAGAGAACGATTAGATTGTCTAAACTTTCCTCCAAAAGAGAAATGGCTTCATTCCATTTATATTCCTTTGCAAGTTAAAGACAGAAGCATCTGTAATGCGAAAGGAGAAATTATAGATACATTGGATAATTTAGAAAATCAGTTACGCCCAGATGAAGACCATATTTTTTCTTTAGAGAATTCCTATATAGATACCCATTGTGGCTTAGTGAAAATTAGAGCAATAAAATATGAGTATGAACAAAATAACAAAACTATGAATATATCTATTGACGCTCAAGAGTTTATCAAGGCTATCCTAAAGGATGCTTTGAATGGGGAAATTAGATTAGTAGCTAAACGCTAGTGGTACGGTTTCAATGTGGAACTAA
>ULWJ01045878.1_pt1 | contig 10900 bp, 9 predicted proteins | sample 1960221 | NCBI WGS metagenome assembly ULWJ01 (sample SAMEA4835809, study PRJEB28245) | human gut metagenome | biome: gut microbiome; material: fecal sample | place: Denmark | collected 2008 | reverse complement strand
TTCCTCGTAGGTTGCCTTACTCTCCGCCGAAGTCAAATCCAGCTCGTCCATCTTCACTTCGATCTCGATATGTTCCTTGCCTTGAAGTTTGGACAATAAACACACCGTCTCAACATGGCTCGTCATCGGGAACATATCCACCGGCTGCGCTACAATCGCCTTATACCCATGCTGCTCCATAAACGCCAAATCACGTGCCAAGGACGCAGGATTGCAGGACACATAAACAACGCGCTCAGGCTGCACCTCGGCAATCGCTGCCAGCACCTTCTGCTCGCAGCCCGCACGCGGAGGATCCACTACCACAACGTCCGGACGCACGCCGCCTGCAAGCAGCTTCGGCAGCTCCACAGCAGCATCACCGCAGATAAATTCCGTATTAGCGCATTTATTTTCTTCTGCATTTTTCTTGGCGTTTTCAATCGCAGGCGCTACAATCTCGATACCATAAACCTGTTTGGCGTGACGTGCAAGATACAGAGAAATCGTACCTGTACCGCAGTAAACGTCCACCACGGTTTCCTTGCCGCTCAGCGCCGCAAACTCCAGCGCTTTGTTATACAGCTTTTCTGCCTGCTCGCTGTTCACCTGGAAGAAGGCCTGCGCGGAAATATGGAAGCTCAGGCTGCCCAGACTGTCCTTAATCGATTCCGGTCCGTACAGCACGCGCGTCTTGCTGCCCATGACCACGTTCGTCTGTTTTTTGTTGATGTTCTGCACTACGCTCACAAGTCCCGGAACATGGCGTTTCAGCCATTCAATAAGCACGCCGCGGTGCGGAATGTCATAGCCAGAGGTAATAATAACCGCCATCACCTCGCCGCTGTGTACGCCCACGCGTCCCATAATATGGCGCACAAGTCCCTTGCCTGTCTTTTCGTCATAGGCGCTGATGTTATAATGCTGCATCCAGGTGCGCACTGTTTTCATAATTGCATTGTTCGCCTCTTTGGAAATCATGCAGGCATCCGTATCTACGACGCTGTGTGTTGCCGTCGCATAACAGCCTATCTGCAGCACACCTTCAGCATCCGCTGCCGCGGGGAACTGCATTTTGTTGCGGTAGCTCCACGGCTCCGCCGCCCCCAACACCGGCAATGCCTCTAAATTAAGATGTCCGATTCTGGTGAGCGCATCCTGCACCTGCTGACGCTTGCACTCCAGCTGTCCCTTGTAGCTCAAATGCTGCAGCTGACAGCCGCCGCATTCCTTATACACCGGACACGCAGGCTCCACACGCTCGGCAGATGCTTTGACAATCTCCTCCAGCGCACCAACTGCATAGCTTTTCTTCACCAGCGTAATAGTTACGCGCACCTCTTCCTCCGGCAGCGCGCCTTTGACAAAGACTGTAAATCCTTCATACTTGCCAACGCCCTCGCCGCTGCTGCCAAGACCATTGACAGTTAACGTAATATTATCCCCCTGTTTTACAGGAATTATCTGCTTCATATATTTCCACCTGACTTTTTCGATTTTATTGTATATATATCTAATTATATCACAAAAACAGCCTGCAAAGAAACAGCAGCACGCTAAGATAATGCTTTACATCAATTCCGCAGCCTACATAACGCCAAAATATCACTTTGCATCTTTCCTGTAATTGTGAGAAGTGTGCAACATTTTCTGTAAAGCTATATACTTTTCATATAACATAAGCTATAATTAAGTTAGGGACATTGAGTTTCCGGGTCTATAAAGGTTTTATTTTGCGAAAGGAGCGATGCACAATGACAGTAAAATTTTTAAAATGCAGTATTTGCGGTAATATTGTCGGCCTGATTCACGACGGCGGCGGTGAGCTTGTCTGCTGCGGCAAGCCCATGCAGGAGCTTGTTGCCAACACTGAAGACGCAGCGCAGGAAAAGCATGTGCCCGTAATTACCGTTGACGGCAGCACTGTGCGTGTAGCTGTAGGCAGCGTGGAGCATCCCATGATTGAAAAGCACTACATCCAATGGATTTATCTGCAGACAACTCATGGCGGTCAGCGCTATATCTTAAAGCCCGGTGACAAGCCGGAGGCTGTTTTCGCTCTTGCCGAGGGTGCAGCTCCGCTCGCCGCTTATGCTTATTGCAATCTGCACGGATTGTGGGCGGCAAAGCTGTAACAGCTGATGCCTTACATTCATAAAACACTTCTTTTCTCAGTATCGGAGTCCCGACCGATAATGGTCAGGGGCTCCGATGCTTTTTTATTACTCAAAAAGCTAAAAAATAAAACCGGCCTCCGACAGCTATATGTAATAGCATATCAGAGACCGGTTAAATTACAAAAACAATCACGCTAGGCTTATGGTCTTAAGCCCCAAAGGCTGTTAAAAAGCACAGCGAGAGAATTATTTTTCTACCCACAGGCCTTTTTCGTCTTTTTTGTAGCCAGCAAATTCGATTGCCAACGCAGCCATAACCTTGGTTGCGTCCTTGATCTGTACGTTCAGCTCTTCTGCGCGGATGAAATCATCGTGGCACATTTCGCTGGGGTTTTTGCTGGTGAGCAAAACGTATTCGTTCTGCATTTCTACAAGTGCTTTTGCTTCTGCATTAAATTGTTCCATTAGACTAATCTCCTTAGTTTTTATTATTGTACGATAACGCTCAGGTCACCTACAGCATGGGTAATATCCTTAACTGCTGCCAAGAGTGCCAGACGGTTGTTCTTCACGCGAACGTCCTCGTCCATAACCATAACGTCTTCGAAGAATTTGTTAATCGGGTCAACCAGCTTAACTGCTTCAGCCATAACTGCAGCATAGTCATACTTGGTTGCTGCAACCAGCACTTCCTTGCTGGCTGCCATAGCAGCATTGTGCAGAGCGCCTTCAGCTTCAACTGCAAAGAGCTGCGGGTTGATTGCAGATTCTTCTTCAATCTTCTTGCACAGGTTAGCAACACGGGTTGCAGCCTGAATCAGTGCCGGAGCCTCTGCGGAAGCAACAAAGCTGTTCAGAGCCTTAGCACGGGCAACAAGATCGGTGAAATCGTCGTTCATCTGGTCAGCCAGAACTGCGTCAACTACGTCATAACGGATGCCCTGATCCATCAGCATATTGCGCAGGCGCTGTTTCATGAACTCAGCAATCTGCGGTACGAGCTTTTTGGTGTCCTCTGCCGGGATGTTCAGCAGGTACAGAGCGCCGGCGATAACCTTGTACAGGGATACATGGTAGTTGCCGTCCAGTAAAATATTGATGATGCCCAGAGCCTGACGGCGCAGTGCGTACGGATCCTGAGAGCCGGTCGGAGCCAGACCGCGGCTGAAGGTAGCGCAGATGTTGTCCAGTTTATCGGCAATACCGGTCAGACGGCCGATATCGGTAGTCGGCAGCTCGTCACCGGCAAAGCGCGGCAGATAATGCTCGTAAATACCCAGTGCAACCTCAGGAGCTTCACCGTCGAGCTTAGCATATTCGCGGCCCATAACGCCCTGCAGCTCGGTGAATTCGATAACCATGCCGGTTACCAGGTCGCATTTGCACAGCAGAGCGGTGCGCTCCAGCTTTTCTTTATCAACCTTGGCATTGATAGCCATAGCCAGCATATCAACAGCCTGTACCAGACGTTTGCTCTTATCGTTCATATTGCCCAGGCCTTCCTGGAAGGAAACAGTTTTGAGTTTTTCCAGACGGTCAGCCAAAGTTTGTTTTCTGTCTTCGTTGAAGAAGAATTCAGCGTCGCTCAGACGTGCACGCAGTACGCGCTCGTTACCGTGAGCAACAATTTCCAAATGCTCCTTGCCGCCGTTGCGGACGGTGATGAACTTGTTCAGCAGGGAGCCGTCCTCTGCCAGTACCGGGAAGTAACGCTGATGCTCTCGCATCGGGGTGATGATGCATTCCTTCGGCAGAGCAAGGAATTTTTCTTCGAATTTGCCGCACAGAGCAGTCGGCCATTCTACCAAATAGTTTACTTCCTCCAGCAGGTCTTCATTGATTTCTGCATGACCGCCTTCGGCAATTGCCAGTTCAGTAACCTGTTGACGAATCAGCTCACGGCGAGCGTCCTGGTCAACCATTACATAGTTGTCATACATAACCTTTTCATAGGAATCAGCATCAGGGATTTCTACAGCGCCGATGGTGCCGATAGCAGCGGAAGCTACAGCGTTCTTAGCCTTACTCTTTACAGTGTCGAACAGAGCCTTGGCAGCATCGCCGATGGACTCATGAGCTTTAGCGTTATCCAGTGCGGAAGGACGCAGGAAGCGGTGACCGCGGCTGAATTTGCCGGATTTTACGCCGGTAATTTCAACAGGGATAACTTCATCGCCGAACAGTGCAACCAGCCAACGAATCGGACGGACGAATTTGAATTCATGATCTGCCCAACGCATGTTTTTCGGGAAGTTCAGGCTGGTGAGGATATCAGTCAGCAGGCCCGGCAGCAAATCCTTAACCGGTTGGCCTGCCAGATGCTTAACAGCATATACATAATCATCGCGAACAACGAGCTCTTTTACGTCAACTCCTTGGCCGCGAGCAAAGCCGATAGCTGCTTTAGAGGGAGCGCCGCTTACGAAAGCGATTTTTGCGGAAGGACCTTTAGCCTCAACAGTGCTGTCCTCCTGAGCCTCGGCAACGCCGCTGGCAATGAAGGTCATACGACGGGGAGTGCCATAGGTTTTAACTGCTTCGAAGGGAATGCGCAGCTCAGTCATTTTCTTTTCTGTCAAATCCTTTAATTGTGCCAGAATGGCAGGCATAAATTTCGCAGGAATCTCTTCTGTACCGATTTCAAAAAGTAATTTTTCCATTATTTATTCTCCCCTTTCTTGAGCAGCGGGAAGCCCATTTCTTCACGTTGTGCTACATAAGCCTTTGCACACAGGCGGGCCATCGCACGTACACGGCCGATGTAGGCAGTACGTTCACTTACGCTGATTGCTCCGCGGGAATCCAGCAGGTTGAATGCATGGGAGCATTTCAGAACGTAATCATAAGCAGGACGGATATAACCAAGCTCAATAACGCGCTTAGCTTCTGCTTCATATTTGTCGAACAGGTCAAACAGCAGCGCGGTGTCTGCTACCTGGAAGTTGTAGAAGGATTGCTCTACCTCGTTGGTGTGGAAAACGTCACCGTAGGTAATGTCGCCAACCCATTGGATATCGAATACGTTTTCTACGCCCTGGATGTACATAGCCAGACGCTCCAGGCCGTACGTGATTTCAACGGTAACAGGCTTAACGTCAATGCTGCCTACCTGTTGGAAGTAGGTGAACTGGGTGATTTCCATACCATCCAGCCAAACCTCCCAGCCAAGGCCCCAAGCGCCCAGAGTCGGAGATTCCCAGTTATCCTCTACAAAGCGGATATCATGCTCCTCCTGATGAATGCCGAGCTCAGCCAGGCTCTGCAGGTACAGCTCCTGAATATTTTCCGGAGAGGGCTTAACGATAACCTGGAACTGATGATGCTGGAACAGACGGTTCGGGTTATCACCGTAACGGCCGTCAGCCGGGCGGCGGGAAGGCTCTACGTAAGCCACACGCCAGGGCTCAGGTCCGAGTACGCGTAAAAAGGTAGACGGGTTCATTGTGCCTGCGCCTTTTTCGATGTCATAGGGCTGTGCCATAATGCAGTTTTGGCCTGCCCAGAATTTTTGCAGCTTCAAAATAATTGTCTGAAAATCCATGTTTTACCTCCTATATTTGTTACAAAGACGGCAATGGCAGCAGCTTGGTCCGAAAAACAAAAAGCACCCGCGTCCCCGTAACTTAAATGTTACAGGGACGGAGTGCATACAGCTCGGACTCCGCGGTTCCACCCTGCTTGACTGCAAAAAATGCAGCCCGCCTCAATCAATATACTTTTACAGCTCCAAAGTGCCTTCATCCGCCTTTGCCGCCTTGCACTGTCACGGCTCGCTGAGGTTGCAGACTACTACTCTTCTTCTTAGCTTAACTGTTAGTATATAAAATGCAGCGCTTTTTGTCAAGTGCGGCAAATAATTTTGTAAATAACGCTCACAAAAATGTATCAGCTTTCACCATAACAAAATGCCCCCACGCGAACGCGCAGAGGCATTATTGCTTCAAGTTGTCAGGTTAATATAAATTAAGCGGCTATTATTTCTTTTCGATGAGCTTCAGCGGAGCAGAAATCTTAGCTTCTACTTTTTCGCCTTTAGCAGCTTTAACAGCTACTTCCAGACCTTGCTGGCCCATGATTTCCGGCTGTTGAGCGATAGTAGCGCTCATAGCGCCGCTTTCTACAGCCTTTACGCCGTCAGCAGTGCCGTCAAAGCCAACGATGAAGATTTGCTTGCCAGCACTCTTAGCAGCTTCGATTGCACCCAAAGCCATTTCGTCGTTCTGAGCGAAAATAGCTTTGATGTCCGGGTTAGCCTGCAGCATGTTTTCTGCTACAGTCAGGCCCTTGCTGCGGTCAAATTCAGCAGTCTGTTTAGCAACAACGGTCAGCTTGCTATCAGCCAGCTTGTGGAAGCCTTCGCCGCGTTCACGGGAAGCGCTGGCACCGGGGATACCCTCCAGCTCAGCAACCTTAACCTTTTCGCCCAGCTTTTTGATAATGTAATCAGCAGCCATTTCGCCGCCCTTTACGTTATCGGAAGCAACCAGGCATGCTACATCACCCTGGTTAGCACTGCGGTCGAGGCAGATAACAGGGATGTTAGCCTTGTTGGCAGCCTTTACGGACGTAGAAATTGCATCAGAGTCAACAGGGTTAACCAGCAGAACGCTGATGTTTTGCTGCAGCAGGTCAGCAATATCATTAGCCTGCTTTGCAGGATCGTTCTGAGCGTCAACAACCTTTACAGTTACGCCCAGCTCCTTAGCCTTAGCTTCTACGCCTTTAGCCAGGGAAACGAAGAACGGATTGTTTTGAGTGGATACGGAGAAGCCAACGGTGATTTTCTTGTCGTTGCCTTTTGCAGCATCCTTCTTGTCGCTGCCGCCGCAGCCGACAATCATCATAGCCATTGCTACAATGCAGGTTAATACCAATAAAATTTTTTTCATGTGAGAAAATACCTCCCGGAATTAGAAATTACTATGCAGACAAAAACTTGAATTAAGCAGGCTGCGGCTGAAAAGCACTGGATGGTGCTTTACGTCCGCATCACGCTTAGTTTTTCTTTCTGTCCATCAGCACAGCCAGCAAAATTACTATACCTTTGACAACTTGTTGGTAAAAGCTGGATACGTTTAAGATATTCAGACCATTGTTCAGAGTGCCGATAATCAGCGCACCGATAATGGTACCGAAGATGCGGCCCTTACCGCCGGAAAGACTGGTGCCACCCAATACTACAGCTGCGATAGCATCCAGCTCATAGCCGGTACCGGCAGTAGGCTGAGCACTGTTCAGACGGCTGGTAAGAATAGCGCCTGCCATACCGCAAAGGAAACCTGTTACGGTATAAGCAAATATTTTAATGCGGTTGATTTTGATACCTGCAATGAAGGAAACCTTCTCATTACCGCCGACAGCATAGGTTTTGCGTCCCAGCGGAGTTTTGTGCAGGATGAACCACGAAATGAAAAACATAATCAGCATCATAATAGCAGGAACCGGCAGACCGGCAACATAGCCCTGGCCAAATTCCAGGAATCGGTCATCCTCGGACAGACTGCTGATAGGGTTGCCTTTGGTATATACCAAAGTCAGACCACGGAAAATAGTCATCGTCGCCAAGGTTGCGATAAAGGGCGCCACCTTGCCGTAGGTAATTACCAGGCCGTTGACACTGCCCAGTGCAGCACCGATGAGGCAGGCCAGCACGATACCGAATACAGGATCCATACCGCCCTTGATAAAGCTGCCCATGAGTGCACTGGAAAGCGCCAGAATACTGCCGACGGACAAATCAATACCGCCGGTTAAGATAACAAAGGTCATGCCAAAGGAAATTAAGGCATTGATAGAAACCTGACGCAGCAGGTTTTTCAGGTTGCTGGGATCGATAAAGCTGCTGTTAAGGCAGGAAATGACCACAAACAACACAATAAGTCCGATTATGGAACCGGATTTTTTTAAGATTGCTTTTACATCCATTATTTTTATTGCCCTCCCGTTGCAAGTGTCATGATTTTTTCCTGGTCTGCTTCATCGTGCAGCAGCTCGCCGGCAATGCGGCCTTCGTGGACAACGACGATTCGGTCGCTCATGCCCAATACCTCCGGCAGCTCCGAAGAAACCATAATAATCGAAACGCCACTTGCAGTAAGCTCGTTCATCAGCTCATATATATCGCGTTTTGCACCTACGTCGATACCACGGGTAGGCTCATCCATAATAATGACCTCCGGGTGTCTGCCAACCCATTTGGCAATAACCACCTTCTGCTGGTTACCGCCGGACAACGCACCGGCCTCAAGGTCCAGGCTGCTGGTCTTTACGCCCAGCTTTTTTGCCATTTTATCGGCAAAATCATTAAGAATATTAAAATTGATGACACCGCTTTGGGCAAAGCTGTCAACACTCGGCAGAGCAATGTTACGCAAAATGGAGAAGTCCAGAATCAGGCCCTCTGTTTTGCGGTTTTCGGTTACGAAGCCCAATCCTGCCTTAATAGCATCCTCAGGCTTGGTAATCTTCAAAGGCTCGCCCTTGAAAACCAGCTCGCCGCCTGCATGAGGATCAACGCCGAAAACGGCGCGCATGATTTCGGTACGGCCGCTGCCCATAAGGCCGGCAAAGCCCAAAATCTCGCCCTTGCGCAGGTTAAAGTTAATATCATGGAAAACTCCCGGCTGTTCAAAGTGCTTAACCTCCAGCAGCACCTCGCCCGGCTTATTGCGGCGGTCGGGATAAAATTCCGTAATGGAGCGTCCTACCATATCGTGGACAATCTGCTCCATGCTGTATTCCTTAACAGGCTTGGTTGCAACGGATACGCCGTCACGCATAACGGTAATCGTGTCGCAGTTCTGCGTAACCTCTTCCATACGGTGCGAAATATACACCATTGCTACACCACGTTTTTTCAGGGAGCGCATAACCTCAAAGAGCTTTTCTGTTTCTCTTTCGGTCAGCGCCGCCGTAGGCTCGTCCATAATAACAACCTTGGCATCCAGCAGAAGGTTACGGACGATTTCCGTCATCTGCTGCTGTCCTACCGAGCATTCGCCGGCTTCCATATCCAGTGGCAGCTCAATTTCAATTTCACGGCATTTCTGCTCTGCCATAGCCCGCATAGCCTTAAAATCCAGGATACCCATTCCGTTGGTTACGCTGTGCATCAAAAACAGGTTTTCCAGAATGCTCAGGTTCGGCCAGATATTCAGCTCCTGATGGATGAAGGCGATGCCGTAAGCTTCTGCCTCCAGAGGATTTTTGAAGCTGATTTCCTTGCCGTCGACAAAAATCTGTCCCTTATCCTGCTTGTGAATACCCGTCAGGATATTCATCAGTGTTGATTTGCCGGCACCGTTTTCACCCATCAGAGCGTGTACCTCACCGCTTTTAAGCTTCAGGTCAACACCCTTGAGCACCTCATTAGAACCAAAGGCCTTATGGATATTTCTTAATTCAATCTCCATACTTTTCCTTATTCCTACCTTACGCTAATTTTTAAAAGAAAACATTGCTGTGCAGAATCACATTGGCAAAAGGAGTAATTTCGCCGGTGCGGATAATGCATTTTGCATGCTTGGTTGCCTCCTTGAAGGCTTCGTGGTCTGCATCGATAATCCACTGCTCTTCAGTGAAAAGCTGCTTCATAGCGCCGTAGACAGCAGGATTTCTACCTTCCATTTCCGCTGCAATTTCTACCTTTTCGATAACCATATTCTTGGCTACTTCCTCAACAACCTCCAGGAAGGAAGGAGTTCCCGGCTTCAGAGCCAGGTCGATTTTCTGCACGCCTGCAGGCACAGGCAGACCGCAGTCACCGATAACGATAGTGTCGGTGTGGCCCAAATCAGCCAGCACCTTCGCAATAGAGCTGTTCAACATTCCACCCTTTTGCATTACTTAAGCATCTCCTCTACTTCATGTAAATAAGGCATACCGCCCTGTGCTCCCAGCTTTTGCACCGAAAGAGCTGCGGCAGCATTGGCAAAGCTGATGCTTTCCTGCATGGATTTGCCATTTGCACGGGCAACAGCAAAGGCACCGTTAAAGGTGTCGCCTGCACCCGTAGTGTCAACCGGCTTTACCTTAAAGCCGGGAACAGTAATAACCTGTCCCTTTTCTGCATAGGCAACACCCTTGCTGCCCAGCGTCATAATCACCTTGCCCTGGTTCTGATCAAGGATATCCGCCTTGCCCTTACCGGCAAACAATGTTGCTGCCTCGTGCTCGTTGGGAGTCAGATAAGTGATCTTATCCAGCAGAGCCTGCGGCACCGGAGCAACAGGTGCGGGGTTCAGCAGCACAGGTACACCGTGCGCTGCGCATTTTTCGATAACATAAGCGTTAGTAGCGGCAGGAATTTCGTGCTGCAAGAGCACCATGTCTGCCTTGCTGATATCCTCCCACGCTTCATCAATCAGCGACGGGGATACCAGGTCATTGGCAGCCTTGATAACGATAATCGTGTTATCGTCCTCCGCTACGGTAATGTGTGCGGTACCGCTGTTTTCACCCGGCAGCACCTTCACATAGGTGGAATCAACGTTATTTTCCTTTAAAGCCTTCAATACCAGCTGGCCGTACACATCATCACCGATGCAGCCGACCATCATAACATCTGCTCCCAGGCGGGCTGCAGCAACAGCCTGGTTGGCACCCTTGCCGCCGGGAGAAACGGTCAGGCGGTTGCCGAAAATAGTTTCTCCGGGATGCACCCAGCGGTCACATTCAACAGTAATATCAATATTACAGCTACCTACTACGACAATCTTTGACATATTTTCTACCTCCTGTCTTCAGGATTTATATAATTTTTTGTAATAACAATGCGTATTGCCCGTCAATCAGGTTCGGCTGCA
>ULWJ01014798.1_pt1 | contig 10937 bp, 8 predicted proteins | sample 1960221 | NCBI WGS metagenome assembly ULWJ01 (sample SAMEA4835809, study PRJEB28245) | human gut metagenome | biome: gut microbiome; material: fecal sample | place: Denmark | collected 2008 | reverse complement strand
TCTTCCGAATCGGATATATCAACGTCGGTCGCACCCTCAGTCCGGCGTATCATATCTGCCAACTGCTGAGCGTAATTTTTCAGCTCCTTGATATTGCTGCCGCGCAGACCAATCTGCACCGGACGGCTGTCACCACGGCCACCGCCCTGGTTTGATACAACGGTAACCTTCAGGCCTTCAACATTTTGGAAGCGTCCGCGCAAATCATCCATTATCTGCTGCATGCTGCGTTCACGCTCATTGCTTGGCTTCAGGCGGATATCCAGAGAACCCTGGTTAACAGGATTGCGGCCGTTGCCGATATTAAGCGCCACGATTTTGACCTCCGGCAACTGCGAAATCTCCTGCTGCAACGGCTTGGCCAGCTCTACAGTTTTCTGCAAACTGGTGCCGATGGGCGCTTTAACATTGACGCTGAATTCACCCGAATCATATGTAGGTTGGAATTCCGTACCCACAAATGGAAGCAGCAGCAAATTCAGCAACAGCGAAATGATACCTACGGCAACAACCTTCTTAGGTCTTTCCAAAGCCCAGGCCATTAAGCTGTCATACATTTCACGCACGGACTGGAAGCCTGCTTCAAATTTATCGAGAGCCCTCTGCACAAAATGCGTGCGCTCCTTGCTGCTCTGCTCCTCGGTTTCTGCCTTAATCCAGTACGCCGAAACCATTGGCGTAAGCGAAAAGGCTACAATAGTAGAGAACGCTACCGCAAAAGCAACCGTCAGACCGAACTGCTTGAAGAACTGGCCGATGGTTTCACCCATATTGCCGATAGGCACAAATACAGCCATTAAGCTCAGGGACGTCGCCAAAATCGCCAGCGTCAGCTCCTCCGTCGCTTCCTTGGCTGCCACAAACGGCGTCTGTCCCATCTCAATATGGCGGAAAATATTTTCAATTACTACAATCGCATCATCAATCAAAATGCCGACTGCCAGGCTCAAAGCCATCAGCGACATATTATTCAATGTAAAGCCCATAACCTTCATCATAAAGAAGGTGGCGATAATAGACGTAGGAATACACAGACCGCCGATAATAGTCGCACGGAAATTGCGCAGGAATAAATATGTTATCAAAAGCGCCAGAAAACCGCCGAAAAGAATCGCATTCCAGACATCCGCAATATTGTCGCGTATATAGTTGGACTGGTCGCGCACCTTATCAACAATGATATCGGGCGGCAGATTGCTGTGCTTCAGCTCCTCCATCTTGGCATTGACATTATCGGTAACATCAACAGTATTGGTTTTGGACTGCTTGCGCACAAAGGTCATAACGCAAGGAACACCGTTAGCACTGGCAAAGGTATCCTCATCCTCCCAGGAATCAAGCACATCGGCAATTTCACTGATATAAACAGGACGGCCGGTATGATTAGCAACTACCACCTGCTTGATATCATTAATATTGTTATACTTGCCTAAGGTACGCACAGTGATTTCCATAGCGTCATTTTTCGCCTTACCGCCGGGAGTATTATAGTTATTGGCGTTCAGCTTACTGCGCACTGTCTGATAGGCAATACCGTATTCCGCCAGCTTTTCCGGCTTCAGCACAATGCGGATAGCACGCTGGCTGGCACCGACAACAGTAACCTCGGAAACACCCTCCACCATCTGCAGCTCATCCTTAATATTATCCTCCACAATGCGGCGGATTTCACCACGGCTGCGCGAAGGCGAAGCAAAGGTATAGGCCACAATCGCGCGGGAGTTGATGTCAACAGTCTGCGTTACCGGCTCGTCGATATCATCAGGCAGAGCCTTGCGCACACTGGCAACCTTTTCACGCACCTCACTGGCCTTCACCTGCGGGTCGACACCGATATTAAATTCCAGAACTGTTTCACTGTAGCCTTCCAGCACAGTTGAAGACAGCGTCTTGATACCCGAAACCTGACTGACGCGGTTCTCAATCGGCTTGGTAACCAGCGTTTCCATTTCCTGCGGCGAAGCACCGCTATAAGTAACACGCACGCTGACAATAGGCAAATCAACATCAGGATTCAAATCAACGCCGATTTCCGGATAGCAGCGGATACCGAACACCACCAACAGCAAAATAAACATGGTGGTAAATACCGGCCGCTTGATAAATGTTCCAATCATCGTTATTTACCAGCCTTTTTCAAATCTATCTTGCTGCCTTCACGCAGCTTGTTATGTCCTTCGGTAACAATAGTATCCTTTTCATCCAGTCCGCTCACTATTTCAGCAAGCTTATCATTCGTATAGCCGACATTCAGCACACGGCGCTGTACAACGCCTTTATCATCAACAACAAACACCGTCTGCTGGTCATCACGCATCACAATAGCCTGCACCGGAATAGTCAGCACATCAGCTTTAGGTGAAGCTGTAAGCGTAACGTTGGCATAGACGCCGGCCAAAAGACCTTCGCTGTTATCCACGCTCACCTCTGCCGCAAAAGTATGCGCCGGCAAATCCGCAACCGGAGCGATGCGGGTAATTTTGCCTATCAGCTTTTTACCGGGATAAGCAGGCAGGGTAATACTTGCTTCATTGCCGACATGTACACCGGCAATCTGTCCTTCGGGAATATGAATCGTAGTTTTCAGCATAGAGATATCAGCAACGGCAAAAATAGGCGTACCTGCCTTTGCGTAATAGCCCTCCTGATAATAACGCTTAGAAATAATGCCATCAGCCGGCGCTGTCAGCACCGTGCCCTCAGACTTAGACTCCATCGCCCGCAGACTGCCTCTGGCAGCCTCCAGCTTAGCTGCAGCATTATCACGCGCAAAGCGGTAATCATCCACCACCTGCTGCGAAACAGCACCCGTAGCATATAGCTTTTCATAGCGCTGCAAATCTGTTTCCGCCTTGTGCAAGCTTGTCTGTGCATCCAAAAAGCTGCCCTTGGCGCTCAACAGATTGGCATCGGTATCAGCCTGCTCCAAAATTGCCAACACCTGCCCACGGCTCACACGGTCGCCTTCACGGACATAAACCTTTTCCAAGCGTCCGTCCACCTTAGCGGCAACCTCTGCCTGCCATTCCGGGTCCAAACTGCCGGAAAAGCTCAGACTGGGAACAATCGTCTGCCTTATGGGGTGAGCAGTAACGACCGCCACATTGCGTACCTGCGACAGTCTGGCAGCACGCGCCTTATCAGCCTGAATATTGCTGTAAATACGGTAGCCGATAATTACGCATACCGCCAGCATCAGGCCAAATGCTATCTTAACCTTGCGATTCTGTAAATTCACTTTCTTTCCTCCCTGCACCATTCCCTTGGGGGTAAATTATAATGGGGTAAGTTTAATTTTAGCTTAGTTTATTACGGAGTAATTATAGTTATAGATAATAATATTATACCCCTTATCAAGATAAGTTAGCAAGAGCAAAGCCACAGGCAGGCATAGAAAAAGCACGCTGCAAGCAGCGTGCTTTCGACAGTTTTAAATTAATCTTACAGGCCTGCCTGCTCGCGCAGTGCAGCAGCCTTTTCAGTATGCTCCCACGGCAGATCTACATCGGTACGTCCGAAATGACCATAAGCAGCAGTCTGCTTGTAGATAGGACGCAGCAAATCCAGCTCACGGATAATGCCGGTCGGGCTCAGGGAGAAGTTTTTACGAACCAGCTCAACAATCTTGTCCTCGCTGATTTTGCCGGTGCCGAAGGTTTCAACCAGAACGGAAACCGGATGTGCTACGCCGATAGCGTATGCCAGCTGGATTTCGCATTTATCTGCCAAACCTGCGGCAACGATATTTTTAGCAACGTGACGTGCAGCATAAGCAGCACTGCGGTCAACCTTAGAGGGGTCCTTGCCGCTGAAAGCACCGCCGCCATGACGAGCCATACCGCCATAGGTGTCAACGATGATTTTACGGCCGGTCAGACCAGCATCACCCTGAGGACCGCCGATAACAAAACGGCCGGTTGGATTGATGTAGTATTTAGTTTCCGCATCCAGCATTTCTGCGGGAACAATCGGTTCAATAACCTTTTCGATAATATCTTTGCGAATCTGCTCGTTGGAAACTTCCGGTGCATGTTGGGAAGAAATAACGATAGTATCTACACGAACAGGTTTGCCGTCGTCATATTCAACGGTAACCTGAGTTTTGCCGTCCGGACGCAGGTAAGGCAGCACGCCTTCCTTACGAACCTTGGTCAGCTGCAGAGCCAGCTTGTTAGCCAGATATGCAGGCATCGGCATGTAGCTTTCGGTTTCGTTGGTTGCATAACCGAACATCATACCTTGGTCGCCGGCACCGGTTTCTTCCTCAGCAGCCTGGCCTTCCTTAGCTTCCAGCGCTTTGTCAACGCCCATAGCGATATCAGGGGACTGCTCGTCGATGGAAATCAGCACACCGCAGGTGTTGCCGTCAAAACCGAATTTTGCACGGTTGTAACCGATATTGTTGATAGTTTCGCGAGCAATGTGTGCGATATCAACATAGCATTGGGTAGAAATTTCGCCGAAAATGTGAACCTGACCGGTAGTAACGATAGTTTCGCAAGCAACACGGCCTTTAGGATCTTGAGCCAGGATGGCATCAAGCACAGCATCGGAAATTTGGTCTGCTATTTTATCAGGATGACCTTCGGTAACGGATTCGGAAGTAAATAATTTTCTCATTGGTAGCTCCTTTCATAAATAAAAAACGTTGTTGAGAGTGTTTAGATGGTATAAGAAAAGGCGTTCTCATTATGAGAACGCCTTAAATTATTACTCTTAGCATTCTCATCTTACAGATAAACTGCAGGACTTAGCACCGTTTTACAGCTGTCACGCTGCAATGGTTGCTGCGACTTCACAGGGCCATTCCCTCCATCGCTCTTGATGAGTTGTATTAAATTGGTTACAGATGCCATTATATAACAAAATCAAGATAATGACAAGTACTTTTTTTACGAAAAATATGTGAAAACGCCTTTTCCGTAATGGCCGATACTAAATAAAATTTAATTCTATTATACAGGGATTCATAATGCATACGTATCCTTGCAATCCCTACTCCAAAGAACGCGGAGAAGGCTGCAGATGCTAAATGATTGCGACGACGACGTACTTCTAGTACGTCGAGGAGCGGTCATGACGCAGATGCGGTCTTATACGCGCTCTATCAAGCGCGCTCTCTACGAATACGCAACGCCTCGTCCAAAATACGGTTCGCCACATCAACCTTCGGCATCTGCTCCAGCTCGCATACATCGCCGTTGGCGTAAAGGAACTTAACGATATTGGTATCGGAGTTAAATCCGGCACCGGCAGCCGTAACATCGTTAGCTACAATCATATCAAGATTCTTCTTGACTACCTTTTCGCGGGCGTTAGCCAACAGGTTTTGCGTTTCTGCAGCAAAGCCAACCAATACCTGATGCGTTTTCTTCGCACCCAAGGTTTTGAGGATATCCGGATTTTTATCCATAACTACAGTCAGAGCATCGTCTGTTTTCTTCTTAATCTTTTGGTCTGCCACATCACGCGGACGGTAATCGGCAACAGCCGCTGCCTTAATAACGATATCAACTGCATCGTAGGCTGCCAGGCAGGCCTCCAGCATTTCATTGGTCGATTCAACCTGCACAGCCTTCACATTAGGCGGTACGGCAAGCGCAGACGGACCGCTGATAAGCAATACCTCTGCACCGCGCTCGGCAGCCATCTGAGCTACGGCATAGCCCATCTTGCCGCTGGAACGGTTGCCGACAAAGCGAACGGGGTCAATCGGTTCACGTGTACCTGCTGCGGTAACGAGTACCTTCAGGCCACGCAGATCGCCCTCACGGCCGGCAAAAAAGCTGCTCATGAACTCCACAATCTGCTGCGGTTCAGGCAGACGGCCAGGGCCGCTGGTGCCGCAGGCAAGATGTCCGGAAGCAGGCGGCATTACAGTAATACCGCGGCTTTGCAGCTTAGCGATATTTTCCTGAGTTGCAGCATTAAGATACATACCGGTATTCATTGCGGGGCAGACAACTATCGGTGCCTGAGCTGCCAAAAGCGTAGTGCTCAGCAGATCATCCGCAATGCCATATGTCATTTTAGCCAGAATATTAGCGGTAGCAGGCGAAACTAAGAAAGCATCTGCCCAATTTGCCAAAGCAATATGCTCAACATTAAATTCCTGGTTGCTGTTCCACATGCTGGTAGCAACAGCATTACCGCTGATTTCCTTGAAGGTTAACGGAGTAACAAACTGCTGCGCATGCTCGGTCATGACCACACGCACCTCGCAGCCCTGCTTACGCAGACGGCTTACAAGATCTACAGCTTTATAAACGGCAATACCGCCGGTTACTCCCAAAACAATTTTTTTGCCCTTTAACAAGGTTTTACCCTCCCGCTGTTATACGTTTTTAGTACGCTCGTAGGTAATAGTATCGTTAGCAATTTCCTTCAGCGCAGCGCTGACCTCTTTTTCCGCGGAATTTACACCGGGAATAGTGAGCTCGCGTGCTCTTTTTGCTGCCAAAATAACCAAAGTGTATTTGCTATCTACTTTTTCTGCCAAATAGTCAATAGACGGATCTACCATAGACATTATAGAATCACTCCTTTAAGTATTTCATGGTTCACACAGCAGACTGCTGCATAATGTAAATTTATTTTTTAGCTTTACAAATCTTATCAACAATAAAATATGTTCTGGCTACGCGGTAACGCTCAGCCTCCATAATTGTAAGTACCTTTTGCGCTGCCTTTTCCGCAATATCATTAACGATGATATAGTCATATTCCGCTGCGTAGGTCAGCTCGCTGGCTGCGGAAGCCATACGGCGCTTAATAACATCCTCGCTGTCGGTACCACGTTTATAAATACGTGCGGAAAGCTCATCTAAGGAAGGCGGTACGATGAAAACAAATACGCCTTCAGGGAAGCGCTTTTTAATCTGCAAAGCGCCCTGAATATCAATCTCCAACAGTACGTCACGGCCGGATTCCAACTGCTCTTCCACGTATTTGCGCGGTGTGCCGTAATAATTGCCGTATACTTCGGCATATTCCAGCAGCTCGCCCTTTTCAATCATCTGCTTAACATCAGGAATTGTTTTGAAGAAATAGCTTTCTCCGTCAACCTCACCCGTGCGCGGTGCGCGTGTAGTAACAGAAATAGAATAACCTAAATCCGGCAGCTGGTCTCTCAGCATCTGGCAAATAGTTCCTTTGCCTGCTCCCGACGGACCGGATACTACAAGAAGTACTCCCTTAGGAGTAACATTATCAATATCGTTGCTCATGATCCAATTACTCCTCTTCTTCAGAATCAGCAGTTTGTGCTACCAGACGGTTGGCTACAGTTTCCGGCTGTACCGCAGACAGGATGATGTGACCGCTGTCCACAACAACTACAGCACGAGTACGACGTCCGTAGGTTGCATCCACAAGCATGCCCTTATCGCGGGCTTCCTGGATAATACGTTTAATCGGTGCCGATTCCGGACTGATAATAGAAATAATGCGGTTGGCTGCAACAATGTTGCCAAAGCCGATATTAACTAGCTTTATATCCATAACTTCCTCCAGTTTTATTCGATGTTCTGAATCTGCTCACGGATTTTTTCTATTTCCGCCTTAATTTCTACGACTATCTGCGCCATAGTATAATCGTTGGCTTTGGAAGCAATAGTATTTGCTTCACGGTTGAATTCCTGAATAAGGAAGTCCAGCTTGCGTCCTACCGGCTGGTCGGAAGCAATGATAGTCTTGAATTGCTTGATATGGCTCTTCAAGCGGACTATTTCTTCCGTAATGCTGGTGCGGTCAGCAAAAATTGCTACCTCCTGCAGCAAGCGCTCCGGCTCAACCTTGATATTATTGTCAGCCAGAAGATTAGTCAGACGCTCCTGCAGCTTAGCCTGGTATTCTTCCACAACTAAGGGAGAACGCTCCTCAATCTGTGCCAGCTTTTCGGCAATCAGATCTGCACGGTAAATAAAATCACCGTAGATATTGCCACCCTCTGTTTCACGCATAGCTACCAAATTAGCAACAGCCTGCTCAACAGCCTGCTCAACCTTGGGCCAAACGCTTTCTACATCAAAAAAGCCTTCCTTAACGTTAATCACGTCAGGGCATTTTGATAAATAGAGAATTTCTGCAGCAGCGTTAATGCCTGCAGCGTCGGCTCCGATAGCAACGCCTACCTCCTGCAATGCCTTATGATAGGCAGCAGCAAGGTTTTTATCAACCTTCAGAGTACAGTTGCCGCTGACATTATAATCAGCAGTAATAAACACATCAATACGTCCACGGCTAACGGTTTTTAAAATAGTTTTGCGGATTTTATCCTCCAAAGGATTCAAAAATCGCGGTAAACGGATAGCAACCTCGTTATACCGGTGGTTCACGGTTTTCATTTCAATGTTAACAGAAAAATCTGCATCCTCGTAGGAACCACGGCCGAAACCGGTCATACTTTTTAACACAGGCTTCCTCCTTCATCCTCACCAGCAAAGGTGATATTATTTCAGCTTAAAAGATAAGTATTTTTTGCTTCAATCTTATCTTGAAAATTTATTATACCATATTTCTCTAATGATTTCAGCATTTTTCTTCGTTTTTCGTCGCTTAGATAAAGAAATGGCCCATTTTTGTTTTGCTATACTTGTTGCAGGTAATGGAGTATAATATGATAAATTAATAAATTGCATTGTATTCTCGCAGGTTCAAAAAACTTTGCCGAGCCTGCACCGAAAGGAGTCCCTATGAACATTGAAGGCTTAACTTTAAAGCTTCTTACAGATACATTAAATGAAGAACTGCTGGGCAGCAAAATATATAAGGTATATATGCCTAATCCGCAGTCACTGCTGCTGCTCGTCCGCAGAACACGCGATACAAGCAGTCTGTTGGCGGATATGCACAACGGCAGCTGTGTGCTTTATCTGCCGCAGCAGCTGCCGGAAAACCCGGAAACTCCTCCCACCTTCTGTATGCTTCTGCGCAAGCATCTGGAAGAAGGACGTATCACGAAAATCAGCCAAAGCGGCCTGGACCGCATTATTACACTGGAAATAGATCTTTTAGGTGCCTCCAGTAAAATTATTACCAAAAAGCTGATTTTTGAGCTTACCGGTAAAAACAGCAATATCATTCTTACGCAGGATGATGTTATTATCGACTCTTTGAAGCATGTAAGCGCAGCCCAGAGCAGCTATCGCACTATCCTTCCTGGCAAAGCCTATATTGCGCCCCCGCCGCAGGAAGGTCTTAACCTTTTGACTGATGACCCGGCAAAAATTGTGCAGACTGCCAACAGTCTGCCTGCAGCCAACTTCGCCAAGGCCTTTATCAGTGCTACCACCGGTGTCGGCAAAATGACAACACTGGAGCTTTTAGCCGCTGCGGATATCCTGCCGCAGGAGGTGCGTCTGGAAAGCTCCACCTGCCAGTCCCTAGCGCAGGTTATCGGCAAGCTGCAGGCAGATATGCAGATGCAGGCCGCCAAGCATCCTGTCTATGCGCTCATCAGCCGTACTAATCAGGTAAAAACCTTGCTAGTATTGTCTCCGCAGAATGTGCAGGAGGGCATGCAGGTTAAAGAATTTACCGATATCAACAGTGCGCTCAATTTTGCTGTCAGCCTGAAGCCTATCCAGCTTCCGCGTCACGAACAGCTGCAAAAGCTGGTGAACAGCGAAACTGCCAAACTCAAGAAAAAGCTACAGGCCCTGCAAGAGGATTTAGCTCATGCAGCCAATGCCGAGGAACAGCGTATGCTGGCAGATACTATCATGGCCAATATCTACCAGATAAAAAAAGGCCAGACAAGCGCCGAGCTGATCAATATTTATGACGGCGAGCCGGTTACGGTCAGCCTTTCCCCCATCCTTTCGCCTACGGAAAACGCACAGGCCTATTACAAGCGCTATAATAAGTACAAGCGCGCTCAAACCGAAGTACGTATCCAGCAGGAATCTACGGAAGAAATGCTTGCTTATCTGGAAAGCCTGGACGCTTCACTGCTCACCGCTACAACGAAGGAAGAAATTGAAGAGATTAATCAGGAAATGCTTGGCAGCGGTTTGCTTAAGGACACGAATAAAAAGAAGAAAAATGCCGGACTGCAAAAATCTCAGCCTCTGCATATCCGTTTAAATCCTGAAGCAGATTTGTATATCGGTAAGAATAATAAGCAGAACGATTATGTTACCTTTACCTTGGGCAATCCTAAAGATTTATGGTTCCATACTAAAGATATCCCCGGCTCGCACGTTATTTTGAAAACGTCACTGCCGGAAGCACGTCAGGAGGATATTAATCTTGCTGTGCAGCTGGCAGCATATTTCAGCAAAGCGCGCGACGGCAGCAATGTTCCGGTCGACTGCGTACAAAGACGCTATGTAAAGAAGCCTGCAGGCAGCAAACCCGGCTTTGTTATTTTTACAAACCAGAATACTTATTACACAACACCTGATATGGAGTTAATCCAAAAATATTTAAAGTAAGGATTTAGTCAGAACTTCATCCGTCTGTATATAAAACGCGCCCTGATTCATAGAAATATGAAGCGGGGCGCGTTGAAGTTTATGGGAAGTTTTTTGAGTGTAGATAGTTGTATCAATCTTTTTTGTCAAAGCAAATCTGCAGAACAACGCTGATTGATAAGAAAGCAAGTAAATCGAGCGAGAGGTAATATCGTGCAAGGAATAGCAATTTTAGCGAATGAGTGTCCGGAATCATCTGCGGGCGCATCCAAGAAGCGAGTCCGCAGGGCGATGCTGATTGGCTCATGCGCGCCATGCGATAGTGTCCCAAGAAGCAAGCTCGAAGAGCGAAGCTGATTGGTTTGACACGAACCGCTAAGTGTTGCATTGTCTGAGCGCTAAGCTATCTACTATAATAAAATCTCTTTGCATAGCGCGAGTTTTGCGGCACTTCGTCCTGGTTCCATGCGAAATTTGCGTTGTGCCCTTTGGGCACTGGAAAATTGCTCCTGACCGGAACGA
>ULWJ01048711.1_pt1 | contig 11144 bp, 8 predicted proteins | sample 1960221 | NCBI WGS metagenome assembly ULWJ01 (sample SAMEA4835809, study PRJEB28245) | human gut metagenome | biome: gut microbiome; material: fecal sample | place: Denmark | collected 2008 | reverse complement strand
ATTCTTCCGTATATCTGACGGATAACTAAGAATTATCCCTTGTTTGTACAATACCCTTTCATAATTCAACCCCACAAGTTCTCATATAAAAGGGGGCCTTGGCTTATACAAGCACCCTTTATATTATACTATATAAAGTTCAACATAATCGTTCGTTTTATCGAAATTATGCCTCGTTTTATCGAGCTATCTATTTTACACCTGTGTCCCAATTTTCTGTAACCTTTTCTATTATGGTCTTGGCACATTGCTTCCACGTAAATCCACAGTTCTTTAGTCTTTCCCTCAATTCAATTGTTTTGTTTTTGGCATCTTGCTGATACCTGAATACACTATAGATTGCGTTACTGGTATTTTCTAAATCAGTATCAGAATAATAGGGATAATCTCTTTTTCCTTGTATATCGACACCATATACATAGTTATCTAACCTAAGTTCTTCCAAACTTTTATAAAAGCCACTCCTTTTTGAAACAATTAAAGGCACTCCTGCGGAAACAGCTTCTAACGCAGTTAATCCGAAACCTTCTCTTAATGATAGAACTAAACATAGAGAAAACTCTGAGAGTTTTGTAAGCAATTGTTTTCTATTTTCCATATACGGTACTATAGAAACTGCATAGACCTTATCCGAGTACTGTTTCAACAATTCTTCCATTTCCTTATCAACAGAATTATCATCTCCATTTTTACCGTATATTTTCATAATTGTTTCTTCCTCTCTGCAGTATTTTTTTGTAAAGTCCGCCCACGCAGCGAGTGCCAAATATGTTTCTTTAATGATTGTATTATTTTTCTTTAATCCCTTGCCTTGTTCAATTCTTCCAAAAGTAACTACTTTAAATGTATTATTAATATTCTTTCTAGGTTCAACCTCCGATACCCCCGGATAAATTCTAAAAACAGGTACTTCATCTCCAACAATGTCCTGTGCCGACTTCTCGAGGGTCGCACCATTAGCAAAAACCATATCTGCCTGTTGTAGTATTTCTCTTTGCAGATTTTCCTTGGCTTCGCTTACTTCACAATCCATATTTAAAATAGGATAATACTCTGCATAGGCCATATGATGTATGATGATACATTTACTATTTAAAAATCTTTTTTTGCATTTTATAGCCATCTCCCCTGTTTGCACATCATGACCCACAAAAATGATTTTTGAATCCTTACAAGTTATATTCATAATTTTTTTAGCAATTATCTTTTCATTATTATTTTCTTTTGAAATATATAATATTTCAATACCATTTTCAGTAGTCTGCCTCTCTTTATCGGCACTTACATTTTGAACCACACACACTACTTTACTGTGCGCCAATCTACTCATTGCTTCGCAAAGCAGCTTGTTAAATACATTTATTCCTCCTTTTGAATATCCCCAGTCATCTATTATAAAAACAAATGTGTAATTTTCCGTTACACTTCCTCCGTCTTCTTTTGCTGCTTTCTCTTCTTTGTCTTTTTTCACCTCACCAATTGTAAAATCATCTGACATCCATTGTGATAGTCTCTTTAAATTCTTCTCATATTCCTTTCTGTCAGCTATGTATTCCTCTTTTTTCTCTAAATATTCTTCACTATTTAAATTCAGCCGGTGTTTTCTCCGCTCATAGTTCTCAAGTTTTTTTCTTATGTCTTTATTGCAAATCAGATCTTTACAACTTTTATAATCTCTTTCGGATGCTAAAAATTCACAAAGAAGATTTTTGCACTCAGGGGATTGGTCATTTGCGTATTTCAAAATTGCTTCTTCTAAATCAAATATTGCTTTTACTTTGTTATCGTCCATTTTCCTACTGGAATTTTCAATTAAATCATCGATTTGTTTCGATTTATAAGTGAAATTTCTTAGCAATGAATATATCCCTTCCTCATCTTTCAGCTGTATATATTTAGTCTGTCGCAAATAGACATTATATACAAACAATCCCGGCAAATCGCATTCCCTTATTTCATTTTTTTCAATGAATTCAGTAATAGATTGTGTATGCAGTTCTTTCCAATTGTACGATTGAAAATGGTGGCAAAGGTATTCGAAATCTCCTACATTGTCCCTAAATGTGTCTTTTCCAACTATCCTTGCAAACGGGCACATCCTTCCTCTATATGGTTCCTGATGCGGAAATTTATAAAATGAGTTATCCCGTATATGAATGCTGGCTGAAAAAACAAATGCAATTCTATTATTTGTTAAATCATTTAGACTTGCCCAGCAATTTTCTATTTCATTATAAATTTTTTCAGCTTCCGCTTTTCTGCCAATGAACATTATTACCCATTTATATCCACCATATGTAGCCCGCTCTACAATCAAGTCAAAATACTCCGCCAAAGAAAGTTGTGTTACTATCATTTTATTTTCTCCTTTTACAGGTTTTCAATTTTGTAGTTCATAAAATAATTTTAGCAGACTCCGAATGACTTAGACAAATATTTTTGTCTTTAAAAGGCACCGATATTCCACCGATGCCTTCCCTACAACGCAATATGTATCTTCTTCTCCACTATTTTCCGGGCCGCCTCTGCACAGTCCAATGTAATCTCCCGATTGTCTATATCGTAGATTTCAGCTCCAAGGATTTTGATGATTCCATTGTTGCCGGCATGCAATATTGGCAGTAATTCCTCTGCTTCTGCTGCAATCCCTTCATTGTATAATGCCTGTACCAGTTTAGGGGTGCTGAACAGAATAACGCGTTTTCCCCGGTATCTCCGGTTCACCCGTCTGAAAGAGGCATCTATTTTACCTGCGGCGCCTTTATCATCTGTAATTATGCAAAATTTTCCCTCTTCTTCCGGCAATTTCACAAGAACATGCAGGCATACCGCAAGCATTTCTTCCCCAAGGTTGTCTCCTGTTTCCTTATTTTTTCGCACCCCGGAGAAAAAACGCGTGTAAAAGTCCTGAGTGTTTTTGCTTTTCTCTTCTACTATATTTCGAAGTCCCTCATCTTCAAGAAGTGTCTTTGCTATTGTACTTACCGGACTGTTGATCATCCGGATTGCCCAGATCAGGTAATTGTTCACCTGTTGTCTGGAAGCGAAGCAGCTTTCCATAATATCCTGTAATTCTTCCTCATAAATAACATACAACGCTATTCCATAATCAGCGATCTTTTTTACATATCTGACATAACACTCTTCCAGACTATGGCTCTGTGAAGCCAGTTCCATAAGAATGCATCTGGTGATCACTATGATTCCGTCCTCCTGTCGTATATATTCCAATATTTTTTCGGCATCCTGTTCTTTCAGATTTGCATGATAGCGAAAAGAACAGGCATCATAGAAAAAGCATTTCTTTGACAAAAAAATGCTCTGTACAAGACTGCCCCTATTCACATATGGAGCTATGTTCCCCCAGTTTTCCGGAATTTCCGAATACCCCTTTATCATTTATGTTCCCCCTTTATTTCTCTGTAAAGAGAGTTCATATTTTGAAGAACCATCCGGAGTGTTCTTTCGTTCAGATATCCCTCCTGAAGGTATTCCATTCCCATACGTTTCACTACACGTTCCACAGCAATATAATCATCCTTATTGCTGGCATCTAATATACTGCTGTCCAGCCACAGGTTTTCTATTTTTTCCCGAATGGATGCCTTATCCAGTTCCATCAACTGCTGCGTAAGCATACCGGATTCTGTCAGACCCAGCTCATAGCACCGGACCAGTGCCGCCATATAAGGTACCTGATAATAGTTCATCAAACGGATCAGCGTATCCATTTCATTATTATCCGATTGGGCCCTGAATACACGATACATCTGCCGGAAACTGCTCTCAGGCATCAGAAGCATTCCTGCAAAAATATTGGCTTCATATTCCTCTTCATGTTCAAAATAGTCATCTGCAAATTCTGCTTTTGCCTTAAATTCATTCTGTGGATAAAATGCATGATAAATCTCATGGCAAATTGCAAAATTTGCATTTACCCGGGGTAATGATGTATTGATCAAAATATATCCCAATGCATCTCCATGATAGCACAGCGCTCCGATTTCTTCATCCGCAAATGGTATTTCCAGTACAATGTACCCTCTCTGACGCAATGCAGGCCGGACGATCTGAAGAATATTCAGCATATCTTTGTCTTCACTGATTCCGGTAAAAGAATAGAACTTTGCAACTTTACTGTCCATCTGTGTTCTGTTTTTTTCACTATATTCTATTATTTTCCGTAATCTGTCGATATTCATATAATAAATACTACCTCGATATGTTTAAGAATCTTCCCTTTGCACTCATTACTTCGTCTATATTTTCTAATAATTTCAATAAAGTATTTGCTATCTTTTCCTGTTCCTTTGCAGGCTCTCCTGCATAAAACGTGACTTTTTCCGGCTCCTGCTCATACATTCGCGGAACTGGAAACGGATCCCGTAAAAAATATTCCGTATTCTCACCCAAAGCAGCAGATATTTTTTCCATATCCGTTCCGGTAATGTCTTGTACTCCGTTCAAAATTCTGGACATCTTCTTGGCATCAATCCCTGTCTTCATGCTAAGATAAGTCTGTTTGATCTTCCTTGCATCTAAGTACAAATTCAGGTTCTCGATATATTTGGTCATATGTTCCAGTCCTCTCCGTTATTTATGGTATGATAAGCTCAAAAATCCATGCTATCACACTCTATATCATGTCCGGTGTCCTATTTATTATACACTTTTTGTTAGACAATGCAACATTTTTATCTCATTATATGGGTTTTCTATATGGTTTTATTACTTATATTGTCCATATTTTACATTTTTGTCATTGCTTAATCTTATTATATGACTTTATTCTCCCGTCATCCCGGCTACCACCGTCACAGATTCCTTCCCATAATACTCCGCGCAGGCCGTATTTACCCACACATAGCCATTCTCGGGCTGCAGATCGGTATACATGAGCAGTTCCACATAATTCAGCGGTCGGAATACCGGATTTTTCACGGAATCATCCTTCAGCACCGTGATCCGCTCTTCCCAGCCGGCGCCGTAGGCCTGTGCCCAGCCGTTTCTCCACATGCGGTAGGCACGGTAACTGGTGGTGCTCTGGACATTGCCGAACAGAACGACTGCTGCCAGAAGTGCCCCCGTCACTGCAAAATAACGCAGGAGGTATTTCTGTGCCAACAGGTCTGCCTTTTCGCTCTTTTCCGCTTTCAGAACCCGCTTTGCGATCCAGCCGCACCAGTACAGTACATTGGCCACCATCCACAGCACATAAAAATACCACAGGATAGCGCCCTGCCTTCCGCCGCCCATGGTGCCGTCCACGTAGATCGTTGCAGTAGCCTGGGAGGCGTATACTCCGAAAGTCAGCGCAGTAAACAGGCCGGGGAAGCGAAACTCATAGTTCATTTTTCTGACCGCTTTCCAGAAGAAAGGGATCAGCAGAACCAGTAGCAGCAGGACCTTCAGATTCGTCCAGCTGATAATATTCAGAAAAGTTCTCTCCAGGGACAGCCAGATGGCCATCAAAGGGGAATTGGCTGTGCTGCCGCCAAAATTGCCGTTGAGTCTGGTGGCTGTCAGCGGAGAAGTCACACACATCAATACGCTGAGTGTCTCTAACAGTGTCACGATCCAGGTCCGGCGAAAAGCATCTTTACGGCAGATCAGGAATAAGATCTGCAGACAGATCAACAGGCACATGGTGGATACGCTGGTGGAAAAATTGTTGCCACCCACCAGAATCGCCAGCAGGCTGGCCAGCACGGTAAGCACGACCCGCTTTGCCTTGCCGGTCTCGCGAAGCGCAATTTCCAGATACAGTGTCAGCAGGACCAGTGACAAGCTATACACAAAAGTGTAATTCACCGAACCGTTATACCAATAAAAGCTTTCCTCCGGATAGGGGCAGTAAAGCACCTGGAGAATTGCCATGGGAATACCGATGGGCAGGATCAGCCAGCGGTTCTCCTTTGCCTGGCCCGCAATGCATTCTCTGAGCAGCAGGAACTGGGACAGGATCACGGATCCGATCATCAGATAGGGGGTGATCCGGTAAAAATGTTCTCCAAATGCCGCAGGCTGCAAAGCCGACAGAATCAGTATGGAAAATCTGGCTTCCCACACATTTTGTGCCAATGTCTGGTATATCGCATGAAATACACCGGTGATTCCTTCTCCGGCCTGCATTGCCCGGTACATATATTTTCCGAAAGACCAGTCATCTGCAGAGGGATAATCGTATTTTGCGATCGTAAACAGCGGCCACAGGATCACCGCCAGTGCCAGGATCCACGCGATGTGGATCAATATCATTTTCTTTCGTTCTGTCAGTTTCATTGGTATAAAATATCCTTTCTTACAATAGATCCGGTGTCCAGTCCATATCTACATCACTTCCGCCGCTGTCTCCACCGGAACTGCCGCTGTCACTGCTTCCGCTATCGTTGCTGCCAGAATCACTACTGCCGGAATCACTGCTGCCGCTGTCATCATCGTCGTCATCGTCATCATCCTGCGCAGGTTCCGGGGTCGGAGCCGGTGTGGGCGCAGGGGTCGGAGTGACTGCAGGCTTTGTCGCAGCAGGTTTGGTCGTTGGCTTTGGCGTGGTGCCGGGATTCTGGGTGGCTGCAGGTTTCTGAATACTTCCACCGGTCTTGTCTCCCGACACGGTTCCGCTGCCGGTGATCGTCTGCCCATCGTTACCGGCTGTACTGTTGCCATCTGCACTGCCGGTGATTTTGCCGGTAATGCTTCCTGTGATGCTTCCGGATGCAGTGGTATCATGGTTTTCTTCATAAGCCGCAAAAGGATCCTGTTTTGCCATTTCTCTGACCGCACCGGCGCTGACCCAGTATTTTCCGTCAAACCATTGTACTTCTCCGTCAAAAATACGGATCTGCGGGGTATCACTGTCTATGGCACCCGTGGTGTTGTCCGCTGCGTTGCCTTTCTCTCCGCCGTCCGTGGCGGCACCGGTTCCCTCTGCTGTATTTGCATTGTCCTCTGCTGTCATATCTTCTGTCACCTCATAGGACGTGTATTCCGGACGGGTCTCCAGTCCTATCATTTCCCCGCAAAAACGATACTCCTCTGCGGTAATATCCCCGCCGATTCCCTGCCACAGGCAGTTCTCACCGGTAGCATCATAGGCATAGAGGATCAGATCCGTATAATCTGTTCCCTCCAGCAGTTTTTTCTTGATTTCTTCGGAGGGCTGCTCTGTCAGGATCTTTCCTTCGGAATCAAAACTTCCCGTGTAAGTGATATATTCCATACCCTCCCGGTTGCTCCAGAGGGAATAGACATCCAGCGCACCTTCTCCGGTATGGACATCACAGGTATAGTCTCCCGTGAGCACACCGCCCTGCATGGTTCCCTGTTCATGGGTAATGCTCCCGGTAGCGCTGTCCACGCTCCAGGCTTCGAAGGTACCGTTCCAGTCCTTCATGGTTTCCGGTGTATCTGTCAGAGGCGCTGTTGTATCCGAAATCTCTGTCGTTGTATTTTCCCGGGCTCTGGCTTCTGTGGTTCCCGTTTCCTGTGTGGCATCGGAATTCTCAGTTTCTGCCGGATCCGCGATGTTCTCGTCCGCACCGGCCGCTGTCACTGTTACCAGCCGGATCGTTGCACCCTCCTGGCTCAGGAATCGTTTCGTGTCGTTTCCGGTATACCACACCCTGGAGAAGCATTGTCCCTCTTCCGTATAGCCGGTCTGTACATAAAGCAGAGGCTGACTGTCTCTTTCCAGATAGTAGTTTCGCTGTCCCTCTTTCAGTTTGGGCATCATGGTGGTGAACCAGTCCTCGCTGTCGATGAGATTCACGCTCTCACTCAGATACTCGGTCAGCTCCAGATCATTTTGCATTTCCTGTGCACGGCTGCGGATCCCCTCTGTCTCTTCCTCCAGATTCACGCTGATCTCCTGTAGAGCAGCAAATGCTTCCTCATCCGCATAGAGCCGGTAATCCTGTTCCAGCATATCCCGCTGTTTGCGGATGTATCCCGCTCTGTTGTAGGCATCGGCCAATGTCAGATAATCCTCCTGGGTAAACTCTCCTTTATTATATTTTGTCTCCAGATTGAGAATCTCCAGCTCCAGCTCTGAGAGCATCGGCTGTGCCTCTACGGGAGTCACGGCATCCTTCGCATTTTCATCACTGCCATCTCCGCAGGCCGTCAGGGATGTTACCAGAACAGCGCTCATGGCCAGTGCCAGAAATCTTGTTGCTTTTCTTTTCATCTTTTTGTCCTATCTGTTTTTCATTCTTAACTATTGTGCATCACTGATCAGTTTTCGCAGGAAAGTATCCGCCTCCGAGCCCTGTGCATAGGTTCCCATATTTAGTACCTGTTGTGCCAGAGCGTAGATGCTGCGGGCCTGCACCGGACCGTAGATGGTAATATCCTTGCCATCCTTGTTCAGGATGATGTATCCGCGGAATGCATATTCCACCTTATACTGGTTCGCCGGAAGGCCGACCAGTACGGAAGTGAACCGGTATCTGCCACTCACGGTCTCATAAATACTATCCTGATGGGTGCCGTTGGCATTCGTACCGAAAGCCAGTCCGCTAATGACTTTTTCGCCGCCTTTGATCATGGGATAGCTTGTCCGGTTGGCATTGTTCATGACCAGTGTTCCGTATTCCTTGAGATGATAGCCGTTCACACCATTTCCCAGCAGTTGTGCTCTGAGGTCCGTACTGATACCGGTCTTAAAGCGGATTCCCGCTTTTCCGGTAATCCGGATGGAAAATCCATGGTAGGTCAGCAGATCCGTAAGTCCCGGCTGTTCTGTGGCCGCATAGGCATTGTTACGATATTCCAGGGTCCAGACATACATGCCGATAGGCGCTCCGTTCTCATTATACCGGTACACGACCGCCGACTGGGCATTTCCGTTCGGCAGTTTGACGATACGGCGGTTATTCCGCACCTGTGGTGTATAGGCAATACCGTCCACGTAGATCGTGGAAGCATCGTAACCCGACGGTACCTGCAATACCACATTGGTAGAGGAAGTCGGCATCGGGCAGGGGCTGGCCGGCATATTTTCATAGACCGGAATCTTGAAGACAAAGGTATTCTCCAGCGCTCCCGCACTTTCATACAGTTTCTTCATGCTCAGTGCCTCGCTGGTGGGTGCTGAGATGTTCTGCATATACTGATGGGTATATACCGGATTGCTGGCAGTGGGGGATACATTGAATTTCTGTAAATACAGGGTATCCTGGCCCTTACGTATGTAGCTTGCGGAGATTACTTCCGCTCCTCCAAGGATCGAGTAGTAGGCTCCATGCCAGTCATGGTCTTTGGCATAATTCAATCCATTGCGGATCACTTCTTCATTGGTACTGCCGGAAGCTCCCACATTGAAATAATTGTAATAATGTTCATAACCGGGATAGGTGCCGGAGATCAGCGGGGATGTCCCCTCTCCCTGCTCCTGCAGTACTCTGGCTGCCAGATGGAACGGGCTGACCTGCCGGTTCTCCTCCGCACCGATGGACCAGAAAATATGGTAGAATTTCATTGAGGTCTCCGGTGCGTTCTGACTGCTGTTCATGAAGGTTCCCTCGAGGAAATTTTTTACCGCTTCTTCCGTATGATAGCTTGCGTTGTAGGTCAGCTGTTCAAACTGGAAAATGGCATTCTCCTGCAGGGAATTTCTGGGGTCCATGTATAATTTCAGTACATCTTCCGAAGCGAAATACCAGTTGGGGCTGTGCTGTCCTTCCTTGCAATAATCCCCGTAACTCTTATAGACCAGACTTTTTCCACCCTGCAGTTCGTTGTTGACTGCGGTCTGGAAATCCAGTCCGGTATTCTGTCGTACAAAGGTCCAGTTGGGATGTTTCTGTTTCAAAGCCTGCAATGCCGGCCGGTAGCTCTCCGGGAACTGCTCGATGTCCGCATAGACACCGGTGGCATTTTCCTCTGCCAGCATAACCGCCGCTCCGGGATTCATGCCGTACAGTTCTTCCCATTCCAGAAAACGTTCATCCGAGCATGCCAGATAATCCCGGGGGATATATCCCTCGTAGACCTTGCCCTTTACCTCGGCGGATACTTTTTCCCAGACCTGATAGTCTTCATCCATCGTCACATCCCGGATCTCCACCATCTGTCCACTGGGCACGGTGACCACTTTTGTGCTGTCTTCCGCCGCTTCCGCACGGATCGTCAGATCATCGCACAGATAGACCAGTGCCATGACCTCCCGGTCTTCTACGATATTCTGCAAAGCCCCTCGTGCTTCTTCGATCCATGCCTGATCTTCTTCATCCAATGCATGCGTCTGATAGGTATTGCCCTCGTAGGTGAATATAAATGCCGCCAGGAGAATTGCTCCCAGAAATGCCAATTTTCTCTTCATATAACGTGACTCATTCCTTATTTTATGGTTGCTGTGTTGCCCGTTCTATCCTGCCTCTACGTCGGGCATCACTCTATGTGCTTCAGTTTCTTATGCAGTACCCGGATTCCCTTCGGTGCAATGGCAAACAGTGTATGATAACACTTGTTCTTTTTGGTAAGCCAGGGATTTTTCATGGCTCTCCACCAGCCGTGACGCAAGTCACGCACCACCCTGCGGTAGAATGCGTTGTCCCCGGTCATCTGGGCAATAGGGATGTGTAGCAGATAATCCAGCCGCTGGAAGATCCCGAACCGGAATGCGATTTCCGACAGCTCCGGATATTTTTTATCCACCAGTGCAAGCACCATGTCCGCATTGTCGATATTGTCGGCGAATACTCTGGAGAACCGGTTCTTGTCTCTGGTATTGCTGTCCGGACGATAAAATACATGATACGCCTGTCCGGGAATGCATGCAATCCCCGAAACTGCACTTTCCTCCCGGGTCAGCATTTTTACTAATAAATGAAAATCTTCATTCAGTGCCCCCACCGGAAATTGTTCTATGGTAAACAGGTCCTTCCGCAAAAGCTTGGTACAGAAGGAGCAGTCTCCGCGGTGCATCAGAAGTTCCTTCAGAAAACCTTCTGCCGGGATCACCTGTTCCGTTGCCACCGGCTCGCAGATACGGTAAAATATTGCCGTCTTTGTCGATTTCATCTCTGCCGACCTGCGCTACGGGCATTCCGGTCTTTTCGATTGCCCCGTACAGCCGCTCATACATATCCGCATCCACGTAGTCATCGCTGTCCACAAAGCCCACATATTCTCCCCCGGCCTGC
>ULWJ01058717.1_pt1 | contig 11330 bp, 9 predicted proteins | sample 1960221 | NCBI WGS metagenome assembly ULWJ01 (sample SAMEA4835809, study PRJEB28245) | human gut metagenome | biome: gut microbiome; material: fecal sample | place: Denmark | collected 2008 | reverse complement strand
CAGACCGGGGTTGGCAACCAGGAATTCAGGTAGTCCGCGGAGTCCCATAATCAGTTGGGAGACACGGCGTTCGGAGATATTTCCCAATTCGGCCAAAGCGATGGCAAGGAAGTCATAAGAGATGGCAAGCGGTTGCCCGTGGAAGTTTCCGCCGGAGATGATCCGGTCTTCATCGGGGAAGATGGTGGGGTTGTCCGTGACGGAATTGATTTCAGTCAGCAATACGGAGGCAACGTAGCGGATGGCGTCTTTCGTGGCACCGTGTACCTGCGGGATGCAGCGGAAGGAATAGGGATCTTGAACGTGTTCTTTGTGACGTTCGATAAGTTCGCTACCGGCCAGTAGTTTGCGGAAGGCTTCGCCTGTCTCGATTTGTCCCTGATGGGGGCGGATTTGCTGGATGCAGTCCATAAACGGGTCGATACGACCATCAAAGGCTTCGAGGGAAAGGGCGGCTATGAGGTCGGCTTTTTTTGAGAGGCGGAAGGCTTTGAGCATAGCGAATACACCGTTGGCGCTCATAAATTGGGTGCCGTTGAGCAGGGCCAGTCCTTCTTTACTCATTAGTTTGACGGGTTCCCAGCCGAATTCGTCAAGTACGCTGATGGCTTCGCACTTTTTCCCTTTATAGTAGACATCGCCGACACCAATCAGGGGGAGGAAAAGATTGGCGAGCGGAGCAAGGTCGCCGGAGGCTCCAAGGGAGCCACGGTCATAGACGATAGGCATGACGTCATTGTTGAAGAAGTCGAGGATGCGCTGCACGGTGATTACTTGTACGCCGCTATGTCCCAATGAGAGGGCGTGGGCTTTGAGAAGCATCATCAGTTTGATGATGACGGGGCGGATTTCTTCGCCTACGCTGCAAGCATGGCTTTTTATCAGGTTCTCCTGAAGCGTACCGAGTTCGTCGGGAGAAATATTTTTGGTACATAAAGAGCCGAAACCGGTTGTTATACCGTACAGCGGTTCTTCGGAAGAAGCTATTTTGTGGTCGAGATAGTCACGACATTTCTGGATGCGCAACTTGGCTTCGGGAGCTAGTTCCAGTTTTAGGTTTTCGTTGATAATTCGTTCGATGATTTCGAAGGTCAATGCTCCGGAACCGATATGATATACATTCTTACTCATACGCGCAAGTCTTGATTTACGGCATCCAACAATTCTTTTTCTCTCCAGCAGGCGGTTTGCTCGATTGTATCGGCTTCGGTTTGCAGTTGGAAGACAAAATCTCTGTCTTTGAGCGAACCGAGGTTGATACGGACGTTCAGCAAGGCTCCCAATACGGCAGAACGGGCGGCCATCATGGCTACACAGGCATCTGTGACGGCATTGCGGTTGCCCAAGCGGGCAACATCTGCTATGACGGACATCATATCCAGGGCTTTGCGGGCTACTTCCAACGGAACGAGGGCGGCTTGTTTGGTTGCTTCCTGAATGGCGGCACTTCGCGCGGCTTTCTCTTCGTCGGTTGTTTTAGGAAGTTTGAAGCAGGCAAAGACTTCGTTGTAGGCAGCGGAATCTTTATCGATAAGTGCAATAAATTCGTCCAGCAGACGGAGGGTGATAGTTTGTGCGTGCTGCATTACTTCTTCACTGGCTTCGTATCCCTTTTTTCCTACGGTGAGCCGTGCTACCATTGTGGAAAGGGCGGAAGCCAGTGCTCCATCCAAAGCGGCAATACTACCTCCACCGGGTACAGGATCGCTGCAAGCTACTTTATCTAAGAAATCTTTTACGGTTAAATCTGCTAACATGGTATTTTGTTTTAAGTGATTAATGAATGAGTTGGTCAACTATTAAGCGACGGGATATAACATGCCACCTTTAATAGTCATGATTACACAGTTCATGCCTATATAATAAGGTAGAATATGATAGTTGTTGGAATTGAGGACGATAAAATCGCCTTGTTTGCCTACTTCGATGCTTCCAATCCGGTTGGCTCGCTGAAGGGCGGCAGCTCCGTTCAGGGTCAGGGCGGTGATGGTTTCTTCGATGCTCATTTTCATATAGATGCAGGCCAGAGCAATGGTCAGCGGGATAGAACCGGAGAAACAACTGCCGGGATTCAGGTCGGTGGCAAGTGCTACCGCACAGCCGGAGTCAATCATTTCACGACCGCGTGCGTAGGGTTCTTTCAGAGCAAAAGCTGTCAAAGGTAACAGGGTGGCTACTACTCCGGCATCGGCCATTGCACGGATGCCGGCATCGGAAGCGTGCAGGAGGTGATCGGCAGACAGTGCTCCCAGTTCGGCTGCCAGTTCAGCTCCACCGAGGGAGACGATTTCGTCAGCGTGGAGTTTCAACAGAAAGCCGTGTTCCTTGGCTGCCTGAAGCAGGCGGCGGGACTGTTCGATAGAGAAAACGCCTTGTTCGCAAAAGACATCACAACATTCTGCCAGTTCGCCGTCACGAACAAGGGGAAGCATTTCACGAATCAGGAAGTCGATGTATTCGTCGCTTCTTCCTGCATATTCTTCGGGAAGGGCATGGGCACCGAGAAAGGTGGAGACTATATCGACACGTTTATGCTCGGTGTTGTTCAGGCTACGCATTACCTTTAGCTGTAATAGTTCGGTTTCCCGATCCAGTCCGTAGCCGCTTTTACCTTCTACGGTGGTTACGCCCATTGTGCTCATTCTTTTCAGAAAGCCTTCAGCTGCTGAACGAAGTTTCAGGAAGTTCATTTGCCGGGTGGCTTTTACGGTGCTTGCAATTCCGCCTCCCCGCTCCATAATCGACATATAGCTTTCGCCGTTCAGACGCCAGGAGAATTCTTCGGAACGTTCGCCGCCAAACACGAAATGGGTATGGGAATCAACGAAGCCGGGCAAAAGGCAGTGTCCGCGAGCGTTATAATGCCAGTAGTGTTGGTAGTAACCGTCGCGGTCTTCGCCACGGTTTTCACCAACGTAGGTGATGATTCCTTTGGTGACTTCCACGGTTCCGTTCTCTATGACTTGCAGTTGGGACATTTCTTCGCCTTTACGGGCGGAAAAGCCGATGGGAGTTACAATACGGGCATTGAATATGATTAGGTTTTCACTCATAAATTATCCGAATTATCTTGGTTTATTCTTGTTTCATTCATCCTGCTTCTTGATCTGTTGTTTTTTATCAGGGCAGGTTCCCCCTGTAAACATCCGTTCTGATTTGGATTGAATATTCGCTAACATATTTCTTTACCGGCTATTCCATGATACGAGCTTCCAGAACTTGTTGTATGGAAAAGTTTTCGAGTCCGAGATAATAGGAAGCTGTATCAATCAGGGCTTCCATCGGTACGAGACCGATGATTTCACTACCGACAATCGTAACACCATAGCGGCGGGCTTCGATACGTACCAGTTCGAAGGCGCGGTAAAGGGCAGTACGGGTATAGTCGGTCATGTTTATGGATACTTGGGTGATGTTTCTCTCCTTTAGCTCCACTCCCATTGCTTTCACATAACGGAGCCCTCCGTTAATATAACGGATATTCTTTGCTATCTTGGTAGCTATTTCCAGATTATCTGTACTAAGATTGATATTGTAGGCTACGAGCGGCATACGGGCTCCGATGGCGACTGTACCTGCGGTTGGATGACGTTCGGCAGGTCCGAAATCTGGTTGCCATTCGGGTAGTTTGATTTTTTCGGCCATGCCTTCAAATTCTCCTTTACGAACGGAAGCGAGATTTTCCCGATGCGACGCAGTTGCGGACTTCTCATACAGGAAGACAGGAAGATGATAGATCTCGGCTACTTTTGCGGCTACTTTCTTGGATAGTTCGACGGCTTCTTCCATGCTGGTATTCTTAATCGGGATGAAAGGGATGACATCGACTGCTCCCATACGGGGATGTTGCCCGGTATGCTGATTCAGGTCTATCAAACGGACAGCCACGCCGACGGCTTCAACAATTGCTTCGTACAGAGCTTCCGGCTCGCCGACAAGGGTTACAACCAAACGGTTATGGTCTTCATCATTACTGTAATCAAGCAGTTTTACTCCGGCCTTAATACGGAAAGGGGCTACTATCTGATCTATTTTCTCTAAATCACGTCCCTCGCTAAAATTGGGGACGCATTCAATAATTTTATTCCAACTCATATCAAATATCTACTATTATAGAGGTTATATTCAACTGGATAACTATATGTTTTACATTAAACAAGTGCTCTTGCCCAATAGTCCTTATATAATCAAGCACGGTTCACACGAGTTTCATACCGAATCACCGCATGGTTTATACTAAACAGCTATATGTTTAAACAGTCCATATATTATGGGAATTTATTCTCTCATATTAAGAGAATAAATTCCCATAATATGTGATACTATTTTCCCACAATATATGGGACTATCTTCTTTATAAGTTCTTCGTCTGCTACATACGGCATTGTTATCTGATAGTCTCTTGCATGGGAGTCATTAAATGCTTCGCTTGTCTCCATCGCATGCGGATTACGCGCCCATGAGCGACGGGCTACTCCGCCCATCACATCCCAGAGCATTGCCGAACGAAGTATTTCATCTACCCGTTCGCTACCGTCGCATACCATACCGAAGCCGCCATTGACTGCTTTGCCAATACCGACTCCCCCACCATTGTGCAAAGCTACCAGGCTCATTCCGCGGGCACAATTTCCGGCAAAACATTGCACAGCCATATCTGCCATCACATTGCTTCCGTCTTTGATATTCGATGTCTCCCGGAAAGGAGAATCCGTTCCGCTTACATCGTGATGGTCTCGTCCCAGCATGATAGGACCTACTTCGCCCCGGCGGACCATCTCATTGAAACGGAGGGCTATGTTCATTCTCCCAACTGCATCCTGATACAGAATACGTGCCTGTGTACCCACCACGAGCTGATTCTTTTCGGCATCCCGTATCCAGTTGTAATTGTCAAGATCCTGACCGCGCCGATTGACGTCGATACATTCCATAGCTGCGTGGTCTGTTTTTATCAGATCTTCGTGTTTGCCACTCAAGCAAACCCATCTGAACGGACCGTAGCCATAATCAAAGAGTTGGGGTCCCATAATATCTTCAACATAGCTTGGCCAGATAAATCCGTCCTTTTCATCAACACCATTACGGGAAATTTCTTTTACTCCGGCATCGTATATAGCTTTCATGAAGGAGTTTCCATAATCAAAGAAATAAGTTCCGCGGGCTACGAGTTTCTTAATAACTTCGAAATGACGATGCAAGGATATATCTACCAAGTGACGGAATTGTTCCGGAGATTCGTGAAGAAGGCGTGTGCGTTCTTCAAAAGTTAGTCCGACAGGGCAGTAACCGCCTTCGTAAACGGCATGACAGGAGGTTTGATCGGATAATAATTCAATAGGAATTCTTTCGCGTTCGGCATATTCGAGCAGATCTACGACATTGCCGTGATAGGCTATCGAGCAGGGTTCACGACGTTGCATTGCTTGAGATGCCATCCGGTATGCTTCGGCTATATCCGCAGTCACGTGTCCCACCCATCCCTGGCGGTGGCGGGTTTCAATACGCGAACTATCTACTTCGGCTATGATGGAGACTGCTCCTGCTATCTCCGCCGCTTTGGGTTGTGCGCCGCTCATTCCTCCCAAGCCGGAAGATACAAATAAATGTCCCCGCAGATCCTGATCTTGGGGAATCCCCAGTTTCAATCGCCCGGCATTGAGGAGGGTATTGAAAGTGCCATGCACAATTCCTTGAGGACCGATATACATCCAGCCGCCAGCGGTCATTTGCCCGTAATTGGCAACTCCCATCTGGGCAGCAATATGCCAATCATGTTGATTGTCGAATTGCCCGATCATCATCGAATTGGTTATTATAACGCGGGGAGCATCGGGACGGGAGCGGAAAAGCCCTAATGGATGTCCGGACTCAATAACCAGCGTCTGTTCTTGGGTAAGTTCTTCGAGGTATTGTTTTATCAGCCGATATTGCATCCAGTTTTGACAGACTTGTCCGGTTTCACCGTAAGTGACTAGTTCGTAGGGATATAATGCTATATCGAAGCAAAGGTTATTGTCAATCATTACCTGAAAAGCTTTGCCTTCAATGCATTGCCCCCGGTACTCATCAATCGGTTTGGCTTTCAGGTCGCCGGCAGGACGGAAACGGTATCCGTAAATCCGCCCGCGAGTGCGTAGCTCTTCCATCAATTCAGGAGCCAATTGTTCGTGCCACTCGGTAGGAATATAACGCAAAGCGTTTTTTAATGCAGTGATTGTCTGCGCCGGGGTAAGTGTATAACCACGGTCGGGAGCTCTCCGGATACCTTCTACAAAATCCGGATAAGGAGGTAGTGTGTTGCCAAGAGTTATTCTCATAATAAACAGAATTAAGGATTACAAACTGTAAGCAATACAGTCTTATAACTCTTCGCAAGATAGAAAAAAAGAAGATAAAAGACAAGAGATTTGACAGATTTATTATCAGAAAGGTATTATTACATTTACAGTTTGATAGAAGAACAAGACACAAGCGATGTCAAAACTCTCTTATACTTTTATACAGGCACGAATACAGGCCGTTTTGTCAAAACAGATAGATAGATCTTTCATTGAAGTAGATAGCAGGGTTGGCATTACGGTAAATAGCAAAGCTATCATTAAAACGAATGGCGGAGCTTCACTAAAACTTTTCATTAAAATGAATGGAAGGATCATTGGTAAGAACCCTTTCATTAAAATAAAAGAGAATCTTTAGTAAAGCAAATAGCAGCCCTTTTCAACACTATGGAATCGGTGGAATTTGTATAACTAGCGTAACCCGCATCTCAATAATATCATTATATAGATGATTGTATTATTGATAGGGCTTTTCATACGATACCAACCGAAACTAATGGAATTATTTCTTTTGTTTATTCTGCAACTCTAACAGATATTTAAAAGTATGCTTTGCCTCCTGACTATCATCTTTCAAATATGCTTGTTTCAGTTCCGGATAATTCTTCAATAATTGCAGCATTCTATCTTTCCCCAGAAAGTCGACTTTTCCCGTTTCACCATTCAATTCATAGCAAACACGTTTTGTAACCAGACTTGAAGCGGCAAGAGCATCGCCTATATTTCCTCCTAGTTTTACATCATCTTCTTCCACAAAGTTGCCTCCGATGACTGATCCTAAAGGCATCGCACAAAAATAGATGTTTTTGCCTAACTGAACAGCAGGAGCATACCATGCTCCAAAACGCAATTTCTTATAGCGCAACTTACGACAGTTCAAATATAAATTTCCTTTTTCGTCACGCACAGCAAAACAACGCTTCTTCAAACGCCGGCACATCGACTCGTCATCACCGGCCGTTATCCGGTAATCAGCCCCTCCTGTTAATACAATCTGATTTCTGGAACGTTTTTCTACACGCAACACAGCAGTGGTATCGCCATGTTGAGTCAGCAACTCTTTCAGGTTGGAATAAATAATATTCTGCGCAATTAACGGAAGGCTAATCACGCTTATCAGCAAACATAAGATACATCCTTTCTTCATAAGCATCCTCCTTTCCTGTCTAACGCCTTTTCGAGTGGAAAGTTATAAATTTTAGCGGATAAATGCAAGAATGAGAAAAGAAATATTGAAAATTTCTTCCAGCTAACAACAACATTATCAGAACGAGTTATAATCCAAGCCCACACATCTTCCTACTTCCGTTAATAAACAGTAAATCTACTCTTAACAAAAACAAGCTCCTATCCCGACCGTTATGAATTATATTACCTTTGCGCAAAAGATTTAAAGTTGTCATGGAAAAACTAGAACAGGTCATTACCACATATCAGCAAATCATTCAGAAAACAGAACTGGAGTTACAGAATGCACGAAAACGTATCTATTATATAAGTCTTCTTCGACTTATCTTATTCGTAGGAGCCGTAGCAAATGCCATTATTTTTTGGTCTGACGGTTGGCTATGCCTCTCTGCATTCGCTGTCCTACCCTTTATCTTATTCATTTGGTTAGTAAAACGCCATAATTTCTGGTTCTACCGGAAAGACTTTCTGAAAAAGAAAATAGAAATCAACGAGCAGGAACTACGTGCCATGCAATATGATTTTTCCGATTTTGACGATGGAAAAGAATTCATTAACCCGTCTCACCTCTACACTCTTGATCTGGATGTATTTGGCGAGCACTCTCTTTTCCAATATATCAACCGCACCGCAACCCCTATCGGCAAGCAACATCTCGCAAATTGGTTCAATGCACATCTGGAGAATAAAGAAGCTATTGACCACCGCCAGGAAGCCATCCGGGAACTCTCCACCGATTTGGAATATCGCCAACAAATCCGCTTACTCGGATTACTCTATAAAGGAAAACCTGCCGATACCACCGAAATCAAAGAATGGGCAGCCAGTCCGAGTTATTATCGAAAACGTACGCTCCTGCGTATCCTCCCAATAGCAGTTACCGTCATTAATTTCTTATGTATAAGTCTAGCCATTTTAGGCATTATCTCGGCTAACATCGCAGGAGGAGTATTTGTCAGCTTTGTATTATTCAGTACTATTTTCTCTAAAGGAATCACTAAACTGCAAACAACCTACGGAGAAAAGCTGCAGATTCTTTCGACATACGCTGACCAAATTCTGCTCACTGAACAAAAAGAAATGCACAGTCATATACTGCAAGAGTTAAAAACGGACCTTACAAGTCAAAATCAAACCGCTTCTCAAGCAGTCCGCCAGCTTTCTAAACTGATGAACGCACTCGACCAACGAAGCAATCTGCTCATGAGTACTATACTCAACGGACTGATATTTTGGGAGCTACGACAGGTGATGCGAATCGAGAAGTGGAAAGAGATTCATGCATCCGACCTACCCCGATGGATAGAAACAATCGGAGAAATAGATGCCTATTGTTCCCTGGCAACATTCGCATATAACCATCCGGATTATATTTACCCCACTATCGCTGCTCAATCTTTCCACCTACAAGCTGAAGCCTTGGGGCATCCCCTAATGGATCGCAACCAATGTGTGCGTAACGGAATAGACATTGAAAAACGTCCTTTCTTTATTATAATCACAGGCGCCAATATGGCAGGCAAGAGTACTTATTTACGTACTGTAGGAGTAAACTATCTACTGGCATGTATAGGAGCTCCCGTTTGGGCAAAGCAAATGAAAATATATCCGGCCCGTCTCGTTACCAGCCTTCGAACCAGTGATTCCCTAGCTGACAACGAATCTTATTTCTTTGCAGAACTCAAGCGACTTAAATTAATCATAGACAAACTTGAAGCCGGGGAAGAGCTTTTCATCATCCTTGATGAAATACTGAAAGGCACCAACTCCATGGACAAACAGAAAGGCTCTTTCGCCCTTATCAAACAATTCATGCACATGAACGCCAACGGTATCATCGCCACCCATGACTTGTTATTAGGGACTTTAATAGAGTCCTTCCCACAAAATATCCGAAATTACTGTTTCGAAGCCGACATTACCAACAATGAACTCACCTTCTCATATCAAATGAGAAACGGAGTTGCTCAAAACATGAACGCCTGCTTCTTAATGAAAAAAATGGGGATCGCCGTCATTAACGACTAATCCCCATCTTCGTATGAAAATCAAAGTTATCTTTTACAGTAACATCTAAAACCTGTTTTATTTAGTAGCAGCAAACTCAATATAAAGTTTCAAACTGCATAGTTTTAATGTGTCGGAAAAAACAAAGTCAAACAGGTGTTATAGATATATACTTATTGTATTTTACTTTTCGACAAAAAAGCGACTATCGCAGAAGCTTTTTCATTAGTGAAATACTGCACCGATGTTATTGGCTGATACGTGTAAGGTACAAATTGGAATAACTGTACAGCTGCAAACTTTTTATCAGCAGAAAGTATCACATCCATACGTATATTACCACTAGCCTCGCTTTTTATTTTCGAATCAGCGGAGAATGAACCCGAATTTACAAGATTTTTCAAAGCATCCATATGCTTCAAATCAAAGAATACACTATGCTCTTTAGCCACACTTTTTGTTGGTAAATAAACAACCTCCTTTGATTTCCAGAAAAGACGGAAAATTCCGATAAGGAATAAACCTGTCCCCAAAACCATCAAAGCCATACTGGTTGTAGAAGACTTGTCATCCAATTCGAATGTTGAAGCAAAAGCTAAAATACCAATCAATAACATAACAGAAGAGATTAAAACTCCTGAAACACTTATGCGTTTAGCGATATCGGGGTGTGTAGATGCGAATATAGTAGCATCAATCGTTTGAGTAGTTGCCATAATATTTAAAGTTTAATTTATTAGTAAAAATATAAAGATAAAAAGAAGTAGTATCACCAGTATACAGAAGATACCAGTAACCACAAAATAAACAATACCAATAAATATACTGCTAAATAATTATACGCCTCAAGGTGTATACATAGTATTCACTCGATGGCTGGCAATAATAGGAAGTTGTTGTATCATAAATCCGCCCCCAGTGTTGTGATAGTGAGCTCTCACGATCAGCACAACCTTGTAGCGCATTCTTTAAAGAAAAGAAATATTCTCCAAGCTGTACACGTTGAATACGTGTCACAGATATTTGATGGCTCTGCAAATTGGTCAATTCAGCCACAGGCTTACCCGGAAGATCGGGTGCACAGATTTCCCCACGCTGCCCCATAGCATATGTAATATCACACCCCTGCTTATCCACCATTCTTTCGGTAGAGACATTGCCTGCTATGCTATGAAAAGCAACTGTCAGCAACAGAAACAATATTACCTTTACAAATTTTGCCATATTCACCTGCAAATATAACAGATTCTCTCTATGAAAAGTTTAATTAGGATATATTTTAATGTATCTTAGTATTAATAAACGGCAGACAAACAAAAAAGGCTACCTTCGAAGGTAGCCTTTTTTATATCTATAAGAATAACTGTAAAATTATTCAGCCGATTCAGCTTTTGGTTCTTCAGCCTTAGGAGCTTCAGTTGCAGGAGCTTCAACAGCAGCAGGAGCAGCTTCAGCAGCTTTTTTCGAACGACGAGTACGAGTAGCTTTCTTAGCAACTTTTTCCTTAGCCATGTTTTCATTGTAGTCAACCAACTCAATAAAGCACATTTCTGCGTTGTCACCCAAACGGTTACCAGTCTTGATAATACGAGTATAACCACCCGGACGATCAGCAATCTTAACAGAGATTTCTTTGAACAACTCTGTTACTGCAATCTTATCTTGCAAGTTGCTAAATACAACACGACGAGAGTTCGTAGTATCTTCTTTAGACTTAGTAATCAAAGGCTCAACAAACTTCTTCAAAGCTTTCGCCTTTGCAACAGTCGTAGTGATTCTTTTGTGCTTGATCAA
>ULWJ01046361.1_pt1 | contig 11373 bp, 13 predicted proteins | sample 1960221 | NCBI WGS metagenome assembly ULWJ01 (sample SAMEA4835809, study PRJEB28245) | human gut metagenome | biome: gut microbiome; material: fecal sample | place: Denmark | collected 2008 | reverse complement strand
TAGGCGTGGGTGCTTATTATCAGCTGTTCCCGGACGAACTGACCGATGAGCAGAAGGCTGATATTGAATACGAAAAAAACTAATTAGCGAGGGTGGTGGCTGCGTATCTATGCGGACTTGGTACAATGCAGCCAAACCCCTTGCTTTTGGTGAATTAAGGCTTAAACCTTGGGAGCTGGACAGGCTTTCGGTGTTTGAGTTTAACGATATGGTCGATGCATGTAATGAAATAAGAATGGCAAAGCGGTGGGAAACGGCTTATTGGGTAGCTAACATCATTTCCCCGCATCTCCGCAAGCCTGCCAAAGCAGGTACACTGATGCGGCCATTCCTGAAGCAGAAGACCAAAGAAGAGCAGGCAAGGGAGCGGGAACGCTTCTATGCTGATTTTGAGCGTCAGAGGAAGGAGGCAGGCAATGGCAAATAAAGAAATATCCGTCAAAATTACAGCGGATAGCAAACAGGCTGAGCAAGGCTTCAGCAGAACTGCAGCAGCAGTAGAAGCTGCAGGTGAAGCTGCCGGCAGAATGTCCGCAAAAATGAGCAAATCGATAGCTATTCTTACCGATATTGCCAAAATGTTTCAGCAGCTGAATTCTGACGTGAAAGCAATGCGCAAGAGTCTGGACAGCATCGACAGCAAGAATGTACGGCGTGTAGGTGATGATCTGGAAACTGTCAGCAAGCAGTCCAAAAAGGCAACCAGCGGAATAAAAGGTTTTGCTGATAAATGCAATAAGATGACCGGAGCGCTTAGCGCTATTGCTGCAGTGCAGTTAGGCAGCGTCTTCACCGGTATGGCGGGCGGTATTCTTAATATGGGTATAGCATCTGTACAGGCTGCAGCACAGATGCGTCAGTATGAGATTGCCTTTCAGACCATGCTGAAATCTGCTGAGGCAGGTACGCAGATGCTGAGGGATTTACAGCAGTTTGCTGCAGAAACACCCTTCGACGTACCCGGTGTTGTAAGCGCAGGTCAGCAGCTGATGGCGTTCGGCTTTAAAGCTGAAGAGATTATCCCTATGCTTACCAACCTAGGCGATGCCGCCAGCGGTTTAGGCTTAGGCACGGAAGGCGTGAGCCGCCTTGCATACGCTTTAGGCCAGATGCAGACCAGCGGCAAGCTCAATGCGCAGGACATGATGCAGCTTACCAGCGCAGGCATTTCGGCATGGGATATGCTGGCGCAGGCTGCAGGTAAAACAGTAGCTGAGATGAAGGACCTTTGCTCTAAAGGCGCTATTGACTCTAAAGCGGCTGTGCAGACCATTGTAGCAGGCATGAATGAACAGTTCGGCGGCATGATGGCTAAGACTTCGGACGAGGTTGCCGGTCTTCTGGCTAACATCGAAGAAACTGCCGGCAACACTTCCGCTGCTGTAGGCAAATATCTGACGGAAGCCTTTAACATCAAGGGTATCTTAAAGGATGTGTCTGACAGACTGGGAGAGTTTCAGCAGAAGATGCAGACGGCTACAGAGCAGGGCAAGAGCATGGGCGACGTCATCAAAGAGTGCGTGCCTGCTCCTGTTATCGCTGCAATAGGTGCATTTGCTGCAGTGCTTGTTGTTGTATCGGTTGCAGCCGTAGCGACGTTAGGCGCGGTGCTGGGACTTTCTGCAGGTATTGTGGCTGCTGGTGCTGCAATCGGTGCTGCTATTGCGTTGGTAATCGTCTATTGGGATGATTTGGCTAATGCGGTAAAGGCAGCTGTGCAGGGTATACTTGATACTGTTGTTATCATCGGTACTGCTGTTACAGAAGTTATTCTGGGCGTTGTACGGTGGATTCTTGATACGATAGGCGATATGTGGGCAGATGTTACAGGTGACCATAATAATTGGTTTAACGATTTTGCCGATATGCTTGGCGATGCTATGGATGCTGTGGAAGATTTCGCCAGAAAGGCTATAGAATGGTTTAATAAGGTTTTTGCAGCAAAGCAAAGAGCAACAGCTACAGAAAGTTCGGCTGATGATGGTCATGGTGGTGCCGGTGGCAGCTATGGTGATGATTCTTCTGCTGAAAAGCCTGAAAAACGACCTGCGATACCAAAAAGGCCGCTTATAATCCCAAGCAGAGATACCAATGTAGCTAGAACAGGTGGCAATAGCCGAAATGAGAATTTTGCCTTGAAAGCTGCGCAGGAAGAAAATAAGATTAAGCAAGAAAGGCTCAAAATAGAAAATGAATATGTGCGCTTAAAATTAAAAAAGGAAAAAGATTTGTTTGAAGCTCAAAATGCTATTGCAAAAAAAGTATGGTACTGACGCTCAAAAGTTAAGCATAGAACTTGCAGAAATTGAGTTTAAGAAAAAACAGGAGCTGCAGGAAGAGAAACTGGCCTACACGGAACAGATGCTTGCTGCTGAAAATGCACTTAAGGAAGCGCAGCTGCGTGGAGCTTCCCAAAAAGAGCTGGACATGCTCAAGGAAAAGCTGGCTTTGCTCAATAAAACGCACCAATATACGATTGATAATATCAATCAGACTGCTGCGGCTAAGGCTAATAGTGCTCAAACTGGTTATAATAACCAGAAAATCGGTTGGCAGGCTAATTATAATGCTTCTGGTACTGTTGGACAGATGACGATGGCTAACGGTAAGTGGAAAGAAGAAGCTACTGAATCTGTGAATAGTAGTCCTTGGCTAGACGATAAACTAAAATTGGAAGCGCTGACTGCAATCAATCAGAAATACGATGAGCAACAGCAGAAAATCAATACCATAAGCAAGATTCAGCAGACTAGCAATCAGCTGGCGAAGGATTTTTCCGGTGCTATAACTGACTGGATTACCGGAGCTCAGAGCTTCGGAGATGCTATGAAAAACATTCTGCAGCAGCTCATTGCACAGCTTATTCAGGCAGCTATTTATGCAACTATCGTAGCTGCTTGCACTGGCGGCGGTGGTGGTTTTGCGGCACGTTGGAAGGGTGCTTTCGGCAATGCCTTTGCTTCAGGTGGTGCTGTCGCTGGTCCCGGTACCGGTACGAGTGATAGTGTTCCGGCAATGCTCTCTAATGGCGAATATGTCCTGAATGCTCAGGCTGTAGACCGTTTGGGCGTACCGTTCCTTAATGGCTTGAATACGGGACGTTTGAGAGGCTTTGCCAGCGGCGGGCTTGTCGGTTCCGGCGGTGCTTATAATCGTCCTGTCAGCGTTGCTTCCTCCAGCAGCTCTACGAGCAACAGCATCACTCTTAACGTATCAGCGTTGGATGCATCCAGCTTTGCTGACTTTTTGGCGCGTGGAGGCATGCAGGTTCTAAAGCAGGCAACATTAGACGACAACCGCAACTTCAACGCGGCGTTTGATACTTTTTAAGGAGGATGCATATGGCTGAAAGAATATTTCCTCTTGACAGCGGTGAAACAGCATGGAGCAGTACACTGCAGCAGGCGTGGGAGGTCACACAGACAGAAACCGCCAGCGGCAGGCGTAGGGCGATTTGTAGCCAGCTGTATCCTAAACTATCTTTTAATGTGAGCTTTACAGCTTTAGACGATAAGAATCTGTCGCTACTAATTGGCTTTTATGCAAAATGCAAGGGTACTCTTTTACCCTTCTTTTACAAGGATTATGGCGCTCGCGTCGAGCTACAGGAGCTTAGCAGGGATGATAGCGGTAAATATCAGCTGTTTATTAAAAATGGCGGCTATGTACTGCCTTGCGAAAAGGCTGACAATGTAAGTGTTTATATTGATGATAAAGAGACTGTAGATTTTACTTTAGACGGGGACGTACTGACAGTGCCAGCTGCGACGGCAAAAAGCGTTGTTATGGCAAGCTTTGACTATTATTGGCGTGTACGCTTCTCAGATACGCTTTCTGTCACTCAGAATTTTGAGAATGTAAACAACGTTAACTTGAAATTGGTTACAGTGAGGTGATGAACATGAAAAGCTGCACGTTAGATCTTGCTCAACACCTGAACACAGATAATGAATTTGTCTGCTGCGATTTGTTTACACTAAAGTTAGCGAATGGCAGTATTTACCGTACTGCCGAATTTGACAAGGACATCAGCTTTAACGGCAAATTATACAAGTCTGACCGCTTTATTATGAAACGCGAGCAGACGAAAAGCTCTGGCGCACCTTCAGTTGAAACCTTGAGCGTGACGCTGAATACTGACCGCCTGCATGATGATAAGGTTGATGGCAAATATCTGCTGCAGGCAGTACATGATGGCACGCTGGATGATGCTTATCTGACGCTTGGACGCGCCTTTCTGGACGCGGAGACAGGAGCTGTCCTGGGCGTGCTGGAGCTTTTTACAGGCAGATGCGAGATATCGTCTTGTGGCGGTATCAGCTGCAAGCTGTCAGTAAAGAGTGAGACTGTTGGGCTAAATGCATCGGTACCCTTACGCACCTTTGCACCGCAAAACGTCTACCAAGAGGCGGACGGGGTGGTCAGCACGGCTAGCAAAGACACTTACACATGTATGATTCCACTCAAACCATCGAAGAATGTGCTGGTGAAGATATGAATAAACTCCTTGATTTAGCAAAAACCTATGTAGGCACGCCGCATATCAATGGCGGTGACGTGAAGGGCGCAGGGCTTGACTGCTGCACCCTGGTGACAAATTTTTATGCTGAGCTGGGGCATAAGAAAATAAAGGTCGAATTTGGTTACAGTGCAGACTGGTATTGTCAAAAAGGCTGTAAGGAACTGCTCTTACCTTATTTAGAAAAACATTTTGTGCGCACTAAGTGCTTGATGCCTGGCTATTTGGTCAGTTACCGTTGGGGACACAGCGAATATGCGCACTTGGGCATCTATTTAGGCAAAGGCATGCTGCTGCATTGTGACGCTGATGATGGTACGACCATTACCAATATTGATGATCCGAAATTTACTGATGCCCTTGGTAAAAGCAGAATAACAGGATTTTGGAGGCCTAAACATGGGGTTATTTAAAAAGACAAGCTTTACAAGCCGCTCAAATAAAATAGATGCTTTTCAAAGTACGGTCTGTGAGTTCGGAACTCCGGTTCCGCTGCTTTTTGGTACATGTAAGGTTTCCCCCAACCTGATTTGTTACCAGGACTTTACGACTAAAGAAAAGCGCGTGACGCAGAAAAGCGGCAAGTCCAAAAGTACAACAATCACCTATTTGTACTATGTTTATGCAGAGCTGGCTTTAGGCGAAGGCGTAATCAAGGACGTAAGCAAGGTGTGGGTAGGCGATACAGCATATAATTCTTTGGCAGCACTTAACGCCAACGGCCGTAACGAAGGCGCGGGATTATCGTTGAATTGCGGTGATAATAATGCACCAACAACGTATATGTCTACAAACCATCCTGAGATAGCTACAGGATATACTGATCTTGCTTATCTTTATGGAAAAATCTTCTTGGGAGAAGACAGCGCTTCCATGCCGTCCTATAGTTTTGAAGTCAAGGGAACGCTTATAGACAGTAATGACGGGACTGATGCCAATCCGGCCGGAGTTATCAAGAATATATTGGATAGTATTGGACTTGGCGAATACATTGATCTTCCAAGCTTAAAAAATTATGCCAGCTATTGTAAAAATGCTGACCTGCTTATCAGCACTTATAATGACGCTTTCTCCAATCAGAAAAAAGCGCAGGAAGTCATTGCTGAGCTGTTGGAGCTGACGAATACCTACATGTTCTGGAGCGTGGACAGGTTTAAATTTGTTCCGCGCGACGATATTCCACGCGGAACGTGGAAGCCGAATACAGAGATTATCTATGATATTGATGCTGATGAACTGATTAGCCAGGGCGGTGCCCCTGTTGTTTTCAAGCGTAAGGACAGTACGGAGATATACAACTATGTTACTGTTAATTTCCTGAACCGCGCTAATGACTATGAAGAGGAGAGCGTCAGCTTCCAGGATATCGCCAGCATTAAAACTTATGGTGTGCGGAGTGTGAGCTATGACGCTAAATGGCTGCACACGAAGGAACGCGCTCTGAAGTACGCACAAATGAAAACGCGCCTTGCGCAGACGGAATGCAACCAATATACGCTGAAGCTGCCTTGGAAGTATTGTCGCCTTGAGCCCGGTGACCTTATCCGCATCACAGATGATGCGATTGGCATTAAAGGACAGGTTGCAATGGTCAGCGAGGTTACAGAAGCAAACAACGGCTTGATAACAGTTACTGCCCTGCAGCGTGCTCCTGGTGATTACAGCGAGGCTAAGTATAAGGTAGACAATAAATACCAATACCAGGACTTCAACGTGAATCCGGGCAACACTGCAACGCCGCTCTTCATTATCCCACCGTCTGACCTGGTGGCGAGCAGCAGCGGCTGCGAGCTATGGATAGCCTTGCATGGCGACAGCGAAGACTGGGGCGGCTGTGACGTTTATGTATCAACCAAGGACGGTGATTACAGCTACAACGGCACGCATGGCGTGAGCAGCGTTTATGGCTGGCTGGTATCTGATTTGTCTTATGACGGAGATAGTGTTGATATAGAGCTGGACAATCCTCGTGCCGTAGAGCTTTTAACTGGCAGCGCTCAGGATGCTAAAGATGGCAATACGCTGATTTGGATAAACGGTGAGTGCATGAGCTATAGCTTAGCAACGTTGCAGGGCTCAAATGTCTATACCTTGAGCGGCCTTGTCCGTGCGCAGTACGGCACTAAGCTGGGAGAGCATTACTTCGATGATGACGTTGCTGTCCTAGATGGCAATATTTATGCGCTTTCTTTGCCTAAATCCTATATCGGTAAAACACTGTATTTTAAGTTCCCAGCGTTTAACGCCTTCAAGGCAAACGGGCAGGATTTAGCTGACGTTGACTGCTATACGTGCGTTGTTGGTGTTGGCGATTTGCCTAACTGCACAAACATTATGGCTTACAACAAGTATCGTGATGTTGATGGTGTTATTGTGTACCATGACATTATTGTGGAGTGGCAACCACCGGCAGGATTGGAAAACTATCAACAGGCGCAGGTGTGGTACAAGGCATCTACGGAAAGCAAGTGGCAATATGGCGGGCAAGGGTATAACAAGGCTACATTGCCTCAGGTTGACATTGGCGTGACTTATGAAATTGCTGTTTGTACACAGGACGTTTTCGGAAATGTAGAAACGCCTGACAGCAGTGCCCAAACAAGTATTCTGGTTGCACTCTCAACGGAAATACCCAATACTCCGGAAAACATCAGCATTGCCATAGGCGATTATTTTACAGTTAAATGGGATGAAGTTCGTAATGCTGACATCAAGTATTACGAAGTCCGGTTAGATAATCAAGCTGGCGTTGATAACAGTAACTTTATCGCTCGCGTGAGCGATGCCAGCTGCACAACAAACGCTGTACAGGAGCGCAAAGGAAGCGTGTATATTTTTGCTGTAAGTGCTTATGGCAAGATTTCTGCTCCGGCTAAAGCAGATTACAGCTTTGAAGCACCGAAAGCACCGGAAATAATTGTCGATGCGAGATTTCAGGGGCTGGAATGCCATGTGAACAGCATACCGGCTAATTGCATTGGCGTTCATTGGTATATATCAGGAACGCAATATACTTACGATGAAAAAACCAGTAATCTTAGCTTTTTCAAATCGTTGAGTGCCGGTGTATATGATGTAAAGGCCTGCTATTATGACTATTTTGGCAATGGACCATTTAGCGGACAGATTATGTCGAGTGTGAAAGCTACTATTGATAACAGCCTTTTGGCTGCAGAGGCAATAAGCACTGATAAACTGGACGCAGCAACGAAAAAGGCGCTTGAAGATGCCAAAGAAGCAGCAAAACTTAACGGCAACGTCTACACGAAGACTGAGACTGATAATCAGATTAGCAATACAATGGCTAATTTTAAAAATGGCGAATTGAAATCGTATGCTACAATCACGCAGATGAACGATGCCATAAGCCTGGCAGTCAAAGATGTTGATGTTGACGGCAACACTGTGCTGACAAAAATCAATCTTGCTGATGGTACGATACTGCTTGATGGCAAGTACATTCATATCACTGGTAATACTAAAGTTGATGGCAGCATAATTACAAATGATATGCTGGCTGGTGGTATCACCGCTGATAAGATTATGGTTAATAGCCTGTCAGCCATCTGTGCGACCATCGGCACGCTGCGTACTGCTACGAGCGGTGCACGCACGGAAATCCAAGATAACTTAATTGAGGTTTACGACAGTAATAATGTGCTGCGCGTAAAAATGGGGGTATGGTAAAATGCCACAAGGGATAGAGATATATAAAGGCGGCAGTCCGACGATAAGCGTTACCACGTCGCTTTGCCGTGTGTTGGGCAAAGTTGATTTGACCGACTCTCAAGGGGCTATTGTCTGTGAAGATAGCAGGCTATGGGCTTATGTATATCGCATATCTAGCGGCGGTTCCTACCCGGTTAAAATTACAATTAATGGTAATACGATTAATTGGATATATCTGGAGGATGCTATCTATGGAGCAGGCACAAACAAATACGCAAAGGGGATGAGGCTTGTTTATGGCAGTTACTAAATACATCGAAGTCAGAAACAATGATAACATTGTTACGATTGACGATAATTATCAAAACCTTGTGCGTGACGGGAAAGTTATCAGGATTAGGCAATATAAAAAATGTAATTCAAGGGCTGAATTTATCCCGAGTAACAACGAAATATATCAATATTGGCAAGATAAAAATCATTGGGATATATTGATTACGTTTGATGTAGACGAGAGTATAAATGAGATATTGGCTTTTAGTGCGCCCGCAGATGAGCTTGTTAAATTTTTCCCACTGCGCATACAAGACAGATATATGATTAATATAATCATCCCGTTTGATGCGACGTATGGGGATGCAGAGTCAAGCCTACAGGTGTATTTGAGTCGTATAAGATATCACAAATACAACAATCGCGACTTGGTTGCCCCAGAACATGGCGCTGGATTAATTGTTTACAATAAGGATGGCAAGCCTATATTTAGCTCAGAAGAACAGTATCTGCGTGTGCTACATTATTATTTTAAATGCACCGAAAAATTGTATGATGCACAACAGGTTTTTGAAAATACTATCTTGGAATTTGATGATGAATTCATGATTGCGCCGTTTTCTGCTTGTAATTTTTGGCGATACACGCCGCAAGTAACGACTAATTATAGGCTCTACATAACATTTGTGACCAGCTCATCAATTAAAATAGGTGTACATGGCTATACAGGATTTTTTAATCAAGGCGAGTATGGCATATCTGGAGCGGTCGAAATAACTACATCGTTTATGGTTATCGGGTAATTTGGGAGGAAGTGATATAGATGTTTTCAGTTCATGATAACAACATTGCCATGATTAGAGGTGATAGCGGTATTTTTAAAATTGATGTCACTGATATAGCGGGCAATGCAGTAGCGTTGGATGACGACGATGTGTTGACGTTCACTTTGCGCAGAGCAACACGCAGTCCGACTATTGTTCTTCAGAAAACTATTACGGACGGAACGCTGACCATCAATCCGTCAGACACGCAGGATATGCCGTTCGGCTCATACGTTTACGACGTGGAGCTGAAGCGGGCTGACGGCTATGTCGATACAGTTATCCCGCCGCACGAATTTTTATTGCTTGAGGAGGTGACCTACTGATGAGGTTACATGGCACGCTGTCACCCGGCAGAGCTAACCTGCGCGGCATACTCTCGGCACGGACTGTCATCGGCGCTGAGCTGTACGAGGGAGCCTATACGGTACACTCTGCAGCGCATGAGGCACAGGAGCTGCCGACAGCAAATAAGCACCTAATCAAAAATATTACAGTCGAAAAAATACCGTACTATGAAACATCTAATCTGTCAGACGGTATTACAATCTACATCGGAGATGAAAGGGAGGTCGAAATCTATGGCTGAGAAAACTATATCTAAAGTTGTATACGGTGGCAAAACGCTGATTGATTTGACCAGCGATACCGTTACCGCTGATAAGCTGCGTAGCGGCGTTATCGCACATGACAAGAGCGGCGCGGCTATTACCGGTGCCTGCACCTATGACGCTGACACCAGCGATGCGACTGCTGCCAGCGCAGAAATTTTAAGCGGAAAGACCGCTTATGTTAATAAAATCAAAGTTACCGGCGAGATGAGAAACAATGGTGCGGTTACCGGCAGCATCAGCAAAAAAGCTGAAGCGTACAGCATCCCTATCGGCTACCATGACGGCAGCGGCAAGGTAACCATCTCCAGCACGGAGCAGGCAAAGATTATCGCAACAAACATCCGTGCTGGTGTATCCATCTTGGGCGTTGAGGGCACCATGAGCGGCACTGAGGGAGCTAAGGCGCAGGCCAAGACTGCTACGCCGTCTACTACGCAGCAGACCATCTTGCCGGACAGCACCGGCGGCTACAACTATCTGTCTCAGGTCACCGTCGAGGCTATCCCGTACACCGAGAGCGACAATGCTCAGGGCGGGGTTACTGTAACAATCGGTTAAGGAGATTACTTATGGCAGTGAACAAAGTTGTATACGATGGTGCAACGCTGGTCGATTTGACCGGCGACACCGTCACTGCCGACAATTTGGCGGCAGGAGTTAAAGCTACAGGTGCTGATGGCAACCCCGTTGTTGGGTTACTTCCTATGGTTACTATTGATGCAGAATTGTCTGATGCTAGTGAAAATCCAGTACAGAATAAAGTGATTAATGCTGCTTTTTCGGGATTGGGGACTAAAATGAAATATGGCTTCCAATCTCTTTCTGAGCGCATACCTGAAAAATTAACTGATTTGGAAAATGATGCGGACTATGCGACAAATGACATGTTACTTACTAAAATGAATGCCCTAGCTAAGGTAGCGACTAGCGGCAACTATGATGATTTAATAAACAAGCCCCATAAAGTATCACATATAATGATGGGGCAGCTGGTACAGGGTGGTATTATTCCTATTCCTCAAGGGGCTAATCGCGAAAATTGCTACTATGCGGTATGGATATCCGACTTAAGCCAAGAATTAAAGAATGTTACACATATTGTATGTAAGGTTAATCAAGGCTCTGGTAGAGTAATTTGCCGCGCAACTATTGAGGATGCTGAAGGAAATGTGACAGACTATAAGCCTACTGTTAACTATTTATGCATAGTATATGAATAAAGGAGTAAAGATGTATTATATTTTTAACGAAAAAGGTGAAATAGTAAGTACCAGTACTGCGGCCCCAGATTTGATTGATTTGGCTACTAGAACAGAAGTAGCTGTTGAATCTGCGATAGATTACGATTTGAATGAGATTTGCTTGAAGGATGGCAGCATTACTCTTAAACCTATTGATATTGAAACAGTTAAGCAACGCAAAATCCTCATGCTCAAACAACGACGTGATAAAGCTGAAGTTGCTCCCGTTGCCT
>ULWJ01048529.1_pt1 | contig 11531 bp, 8 predicted proteins | sample 1960221 | NCBI WGS metagenome assembly ULWJ01 (sample SAMEA4835809, study PRJEB28245) | human gut metagenome | biome: gut microbiome; material: fecal sample | place: Denmark | collected 2008 | reverse complement strand
TAGCCGATTCGGATACCATTCCTTTACCTCCTGTCGTAAAGCCGGTTTTTGTCGATACTTGTCGTGCGGGCATGACTTGTATTGAAGATTACGGTGACTCTACCCGTCGCGGTATGGCTTCTTTTTATGAAGCGCTCGACCGTACTTCTTCTTCACATCCGGATCATGACGGGCTGGTACGTATCGCCGTTTTCGGTGATTCATTTATAGAGGCGGATATCTTTACGGCTGATTTACGTGAAATGCTTCAGAAGCGGTTTGGCGGTTGCGGTGTCGGATTTGTCACAATAACTTCGATGACGAGCGGGTATCGTCCTACCGTGCGGCATACTTTCGGCGGGTGGTCCAGTCATGCGGTGACGGACAGTGTGTATTTCGATAAAAAGAAACAGGGTATTTCCGGACATTACTTTATTCCCCGTGAAGGAGCATACGTTGAGTTGAGGGGGCAAAGCAAATATGCTTCGCTGCTTGATACCTGTCAGCAGGCTTCGATTTTCTTCTATAATAAAGATTCCGTTCATCTTACTGCCCGTGTGAATCGGGGGGAGAGTAAGAATTATTCCTTAGCGCCTTCGGGCGATTTGCAGAAGATTTCCGTTGAAGGACGCATCGGCTCTGTCCGGTGGACGGTAGATCGTGCCGATTCTACGTTGTTCTATGGCTTGGCGATGGATGGTAAGAAAGGAATCATTCTTGATAATTTCTCCTTGCGAGGCAGTTCCGGCTTATCGTTGCGGGGGATTCCGCAACAAATGCTGCGTCAGTTTAACGAGCAGCGTCCTTATGATCTGATTATTCTTGAATACGGATTGAATGTGGCTACCGAACGGGGACGCAATTATGATAATTATCAGAAGGGACTGCTCACTTCTATCGAACATCTGAAGAATTGTTTTCCACAGGCGAGTCTTTTGCTGTTAAGCGTCGGCGACCGTGATTATAAGACAGAAGACGGTGAACTTCGTACCATGCCGGGAGTCAAGAATCTGATTCGCTATCAGCAGAACATTGCTGCCGAAAGCGGTATCGCTTTCTGGAATATGTTTGAAGCGATGGGAGGCGAAGGCAGTATGGCGAACCTCGTACACGCCAAACCTTCGATGGCGAACTACGATTATACTCATATCAACTTCCGGGGAGGCAAACATCTGGCAGGACTGCTCTATGAAACATTGATATATGGTAAGGAACAATATGACAGGAGGCGTGCTTATGAGCAAGAATAACCTGTTGCTGGGCTTTATCTTGGGACTGATGGCAACATTCTTTCTTCTTTCGGCAGGAAAGGCGCAAGACCGTATCCCTGCCTGTCCTCCACTGGGGAAGACCTTGAAAATGATAAAACCTTTGCGGGAAATGAACTGGGCGAATGATACCATCGCCGTGCAGACTTCTTTTCCTTCCGCTTTCCGCGAAACCGGAAGGGATGAGATAATCGACAGCATTGCCCTGCTGACACCCGTATTTGAACGTCTCCGTCAGGTACGTGCCGGACTTTCCGAAGATACGGTGCGTATTCTCCATATCGGAGACAGTCACGTACGCGGGCACATCTATCCGCAGACTACGGGAACGCTGCTGAAAGAAACCTTTGGTGCTGTCTCTTATACCGATATGGGGGTGAACGGGGCTACCTGTCTGACGTTTACCCATCCGGGACGTATTGCCGATATTGCAGCCATGAAGCCGGAACTGCTGATTCTGTCCTTCGGAACCAACGAAAGCCATAACCGGCGGTATAACGTCAACCTGCATTATAATCAGATGGACGAACTTGTCAAACTGTTGCGCGACAGCCTTCCCGATGTCCCTATTCTTCTCACCACGCCTCCGGGTTCTTACGAAAGTTTCCGGCAAAGGCGGCGGAAACGTACGTACGCCATCAATCCCCGGACGGTTACAGCGGCAGAAACAATTCGCCGTTATGCCAAAGATCATCGTCTGCTCGTGTGGGATATGTACGATGTAGTAGGGGGCAAGCGCCGTGCCTGTACCAACTGGACGGAAGCGAAACTGATGCGTCCCGATCATGTGCATTATTTACCTGAGGGATATATCCTGCAAGGAAATTTATTATACCAAGCCATTATTCAAGCTTATAATGATTATGTTTCCCATTGATATTGATTTCAGCCGGTTAAAAGAGGTGCTTACCTACGATCCGCAGGCACCGATGATATTCAGCAGTGGTATCTTCCTTTGGCTGTTTGCCGCCTTTATGATCGTATACACCTTGTTGCAGCGTAAGTATACGGCCCGTATTCTGTTTGTGACGCTTTTCTCTTATTACTTTTATTATAAGAGCAGCGGCACTTACTTTTTCCTGCTGGCGCTGGTCACGGTTTGCGACTTCCTGCTGGCGCAATGGAGGGACCGTACCGAAGGACGCTGGAAACGCAAAGGGTTGGTGACTCTGAGTTTGGGAGTCAATCTGGGACTTCTTGCTTACTTCAAATATACCAATTTTTTGGGAGGAGTGATTGCCTCGTTGATGGGAGGAGAATTTACGGCGCTTGATATATTCCTGCCCGTAGGTATCTCATTCTTCACTTTCCAGTCATTAAGCTATACCATTGACGTTTACCGGAAAGACATCAAGCCATTGACCAACATACTGGATTACGCGTTTTATGTATCCTTCTTTCCGCAGCTGGTGGCCGGACCGATTGTGCGTGCCCGTGACTTTATTCCGCAAATCCGGAAACCGCTTTTCGTTTCTCAGGAGATGTTCGGGCGGGGGATTTTCCTTATTCTCTCCGGTTTGTTCAAGAAAGCAATCATTTCCGATTATATCAGTGTCAACTTCGTGGAGCGTATCTTTGATAATCCGACCCTTTATTCCGGTCTCGAGAATCTGATGGGAGTATACGGGTATGCTTTGCAGATTTACTGTGACTTCTCCGGATATAGCGATATGGCTATCGGTATCGCTCTGCTGTTGGGCTTTCATTTTAATCTCAACTTTAATTCTCCTTATAAGTCCGCCTCCATTACTGAATTTTGGCGGCGTTGGCATATCTCATTGTCCAGTTGGTTGCGCGATTACTTGTACATATCCTTGGGAGGAAACCGGAAAGGTAAGTTCCGCCAGTATCTGAATCTGATTATTACCATGTTTCTGGGTGGATTGTGGCACGGAGCTTCCTGGAACTTTGTACTTTGGGGAACATTTCACGGCATCGCTTTGGCGGTGCATAAGATGTGGATGTCCATCATAGGTCGTAAGAAAGGAGAACAAAGTCATGGCTGGCGTCGTGTATTCGGAGTCATTATCACTTTCCACTTTGTCTGTTTCTGCTGGATATTCTTCCGTAATGCCGATTTTCAGAACTCGATGGATATGTTGAGACAGATATTCACCACTTTCCGTCCGCAGCTTTTCCCGCAGTTGATCGAAGGCTACTGGCGCGTGTTTGCTTTGATGCTGCTCGGCTTTCTGCTTCATTTCACTCCGGATAGTTGGGAAAATGCTGCTTGCCGTGGAGTTATTCGCTTGCCGTTCTTAGGGAAAGCTCTGCTGATGGTGGCTCTGATTTATCTGGTCATTCAGATGAAGAGTTCGGAGATTCAGCCGTTTATTTATTTCCAGTTTTAGCTTTCTTTCCACACTGTTTTGAATTAAATGATAGTCAATAGTATCTTGAATGGGGCTGACTAAAAAGTCAATAGTATCTTAAATCTCCTCCTTCGGGAAGGAGGAGTACCCATAGGGGGAGGTGGTAGGTGAATACATTACTCTATCATTTTCAATAAAAAAGGAACAAACATTATTTCTCCTACCACCTCGGTCTTCGACCACTCCTCCTTCCCGAAGGAGGAGAATGGAGATACTACCGACTTTTGGGTCATCCCCAATGGAGATACTACTGTTTGATTCATTTTTAAACAGTTGTGAACAAATCTCTATGTAATCTGTATTTTAGTCTATGGACGTGTGTGGTATTTTGCGCTAGCTTTGCCACGAACAGATAAATAGACATACTATGAGACATAGAATCCTCTTTTTCTTTTTGGCTTTTATTGGAATAAGCCAGTTCGTGACATCGTCCGATGTCCGTAATAAATATAATTTCAATTCAGACTGGTTGCTTTATGTGGGTGATGTTCCCGAGGCAAAGCAGCCGCGTTTTTCTGATTCGGAGTGGAAGAAAGTGACTTTACCGCATGCCTTCAATGAAGATGAGGCTTTCCGCCTGAGCATTGATGAACTGACCGATACGATTATGTGGTATCGGAAACATTTCCGTCTGCCTGCCAACAGCAAGAATAAGAAAGTTTTTGTAGAGTTTGAAGGAGTCCGTCAAGGGGCGGATTTCTATATAAATGGTCAGAATGTCGGCCTGCACGAGAATGGTGTCATGGCTGTCGGTTTTGATCTGACTCCTTATATTAAGTACGGACAGGAAAATGTAATCGCAGTCCGCATCGACAATGACTGGAATTATAAAGAACGGGCGACGGGCACGAAATACCAGTGGAGCAATAAGAACTTTAATGCCAATTATGGCGGTATCCCCAAAAATGTATGGCTGCACGTCACCGACCGTCTGTATCAGACTTTACCTTTATATAGTAATCTCAAAACGACCGGAGTCTACATCTATGCCGAAGACATCCGTGTGAAATCGCGCAAGGCCATTATTCATGCGGAATCTGAAATCAGAAACGAATATAACCGTGATAAGCAGGTTTCCTATCAAGTAGAACTGATAGACCGTGATGGTACATCGATCCAAACATTCGAAGGAACAAAGGCGGTAGTGAAACCGGGTGAAACAATCACGCTGAAAGCGGCATCCGAAGTGGATAACCTGCATTTCTGGAGCTGGGGATATGGCTATCTGTATACAGTAAAGACAAGCCTGTGGGTAGATGGCAGGAAAGTGGACGAAGTTGCCACCCGCACCGGATTCCGTAAAACGCGCTTCGGTAAAGGAATGATCTGGCTGAATGACCGTGTCATTCAGATGAAGGGCTTTGCCCAGCGGACAAGCAATGAATGGCCGGGAGTCGGGATGAGCGTACCTGCCTGGCTGAGCGATTATAGCAATCATCTGATGGTGGAGGGCAATGCGAACCTCGTGCGCTGGATGCATGTCACCCCGTGGAAACAGGATATCGAGTCGTGCGACCGTGTAGGATTGATTCAGGCTATGCAGGCGGGAGATGCCGAAAAAGATTGTGAAGGACGTCAGTGGGAACAGCGTACGGAATTGATGCGCGACGCCATCATCTATAACCGTAATAATCCGAGTATCTTATTTTATGAATGCGGCAATGAGTCCATCAGTCGTGAACACATGATTGAGATGAAAGCGATACGTGATTTGTACGATCCTCACGGCGGCCGTGCAATCGGTTCCCGTGAAATGCTGGATATCCGCGAAGCGGAATATGGAGGCGAAATGCTGTATATCAATAAGAGTGCGCATCATCCGATGTGGGCAATGGAGTATTGCCGTGACGAGGGATTGCGCAAATACTGGGATGATTATTCCTATCCTTATCACAAGGATGGAGACGGCAGCAATTCTTATAAGTCCACCGTTACCAACAAAGTACAGAAGAAAGTGGATGCCCGTGTCTACAACCGTAATCAGGATTCCTTTACCATCGAAAATATTATTCGCTGGTTCGATTACTGGCGAGAACGTCCGGGAACGGGTGACCGTGTAAGTTCGGGTGGCGTGAAGATTATCTTCTCCGATACCAATACGCACTATCGCGGAGTAGAAAATTATCGTCGTAGCGGAGTAACCGACGCCATGCGTATTCCTAAAGATCCCTTCTTTGCACATCAGGTGATGTGGGACGGCTGGGTAGATACGGAATGTCCCCGCATCTATATCGTCGGTCATTGGAATTATAATGACACGGTAGTGAAACCGGTATATGTCGTATCGAGTGCCGATAAAGTAGAATTATTTCTGAATGGTAAGTCTTTGGGCTATGGTGAACAGGATTATCATTTTCTGTATACCTTCAAAGATATCGCTTTCGTACCGGGCAGACTGGAGGCCGTAGGATACGACGAAAACGGAAAAGAATGTTGCCGTACTCAGTTGCAGACTGCCGGCAAGCCGGAACAGATTCAATTGAGTTTCATCCAGAGTCCCGAAGGATGGAAAGCGGATGGTGCCGATATGGTATTGCTTCAGGTAGAAGTCATGGATAAAGACGGCAACCGTTGCCCGCTGGCAAATGACTTGATACACTTTGAAGTAGAAGGACCTGCCGAATGGCGTGGCGGCATCGCACAAGGAGAAAATAATTATATCCTTTCAAAAGACTTGCCGGTAGAATGCGGTATCAATCGTGCTTTGATCCGTTCGCTCACTACTGCCGGAAACGTCCGTATCACAGCGAAGGCCGACGGATTGAAGCCGGCAGAAATCAGCCTTACTTCCTCACCTGTCGAAGTGAAAAACGGTTTGAGCAACTATATCCCCGGTGATGAACTGGAAGGCAGGCTGACTCGTGGCGAGACTCCGCAGACTCCTTCATACAAGGTCTCAAAAGTGGATGTTGGTATCGTTTCCGCCATTGCCGGAGCCAATAATGAGAGTACAGTCAACAGTTTCGATGATAATGAACTGAGCGAATGGCGGAATGACGGGAAAGCAGCTACCGCATGGATTACCTATAAGTTGGAACGTGCCGCACGGGTGGATGAAGTCTGCATGAAACTGACTGGATGGCGTATGCGCAGTTATCCGCTGGAGATATATGCAGGCAAAGAACTGATATGGAGCGGAGATACGGATAAGAGTCTGGGATACGTCCACTTGGATGTAAAACCGGTACTGACCAATGAAATTACCATCCGGCTGAAAGGTACAAGCAAAGAAGGAGATGCCTTTGGACAAATAGTGGAAGTTGCCGCCCCCGTTGCCAATGAACTGGATTTGTTTAAAGCGAAGGATGGGGACAAGACCGGCCATGAATTGCGTATTGTAGAAATAGAGTTCAAGGAGAACTTGTTGAAATAGTTTTTTAGGGTTTGTATGATTGGTTTTCCAAGGACCGTCCATCGTACTGTCAGTATAGTGACATCATCTGTCTTTTTTGATCAGAATGTGTCTTCTTTACTGGCAGACTGAAGGACGTTGTTCCTTGATTTCAACCTTTGAATTTAGCAATAAGATGGAACATTATTAAAATATTTTCTCTTTCTTTGCAATAACGAAAAAACATTGAACCTTATGGATTACCCATTGAATAATCAGCCGGCTACTGATCGCTACGATCGCATGCAATATAAATACTGTGGCAAGAGTGGCTTGCAACTGCCTCTCATCTCTTTAGGATTGTGGCATAACTTCGGTAGTGTAGATAACTTTAGTGTAGCGACCGACATGATTAAATATGCCTTCGACCATGGCATCACCCATTTCGATCTTGCTAATAACTATGGCCCTGTGCCGGGAAGTGCCGAAACTAATTTCGGACGGATTCTCAAAGAAAACTTCCAGGGATACCGGGATGAGATGATAATCTCCTCCAAAGCCGGACATGATATGTGGGCAGGACCTTATGGCGGTAACAGTTCCCGCAAAAACCTGATGGCAAGCATCGATCAGAGTCTGCGCCGGACAGGGCTGGAGTATTTTGATATCTTCTATAGTCATCGCTATGACGGAGTCACTCCGGTAGAAGAAACCATTCAAACGTTGATTGATATTGTAAAGCAAGGAAAAGCTCTGTATATCGGAATCTCAAAATATCCTCCTCTGCAAGCGCGGATTGCTTATGAAATGATGGCAAAAGCAGGCGTTCCTTGTCTTATCAGCCAGTATCGTTATAGTATGTTCGACCGTGCAGTTGAGGCTGAAAGCCTTCCTTTGGCTGCCGAATACGGTTCCGGCTTTATCGCCTTTTCCCCTTTGGCGCAAGGATTACTGACGGATAAATATCTGAATGGCATCCCCGAAGGCTCACGCGCGGCACGTCCTTCCACTTTTCTGCAACGTTCGCAAGTGACGCCTGAAAAGGTGGAGGCTGCCCGACAATTGAATGAAATCGCCCGTCACCGTGGACAGACGCTGGCAGAAATGGCTTTGGCATGGGTGCTGAGAGACGAACGGATGACATCGGTCATAGTAGGAGCGAGCTCAGTGAATCAGCTGGCAGACAATTTGCAGGCTTTAAACCAGTTGGAATTTACTGCTGAAGAATTAAACGGGATAGAACGAATTTTGTGTAAAGTCTGATGGCTCTATTGGGATAATTGGACTGTCATTTGCTGAGAGTGATTAAAAGATTATTAATCATAATTGGCGCACCAAACTTATTTTTTTATACATTTGCAACGGACTCTTCCGCAGAAAGCCTCCGGGTGGTGGGGGAGCCGTGTATATAGAGAAGACGTTTACAAGCGTTTGTCTTTCGTGTTTCAGAACTTCGCAAACTTTGACCACCGGAATGACGAATAGCAACTAAGACGTCCTCCTGATGTGTATTTATATACATCCGTGCCTCACTTTGATAAAACAAAGGGAGGTTACGGGTGTTGTACATATCGGCGTGGGCTTTCTGCGTTGTTCGTTCTCGGTGGTGGGCATTGCGAAGGCCTTGAACATGGAACGGACGAAGGTAAGATTCCCACGCTTTTTTATATATTCCTTTCATCTTACATTTATCCGTTTACCCGGTGGGAGTCAGGGGGACACTCATAGGAAGATTGGGCATGATTCATGCGGGACAGCTTATCGAACGTACGCTTCACGAACAGGGACGCACAGTTACCTGGTTCGCCGGACAGTTATGCTGTACACGTCCCAATATATACAAGATATTCAAGAAGGAAAATATCGACATCCATCTTCTTTGGCGCATTTCGTGCATACTCGATCATGATTTCTTCCGCGATTTATCCGATAACATCCGTATCGGTACTTCTTCATGTGTATCCAAATAAGATACATTTCTGTATCCTATCCGGAACTATGATTTCTCCTGCTGGTATACTCCTTTCGCATACCTTTGCGGCATATTAACATAAAATCACAAAAGAATATGAAAAAGCTGATTCTAATTATGATGCTGGTTTTCGGTTGTGTCATTGGGACGTATGCGCAAAAGACTGTCTTTAAGTTTCGTGATGCGCAGGCACGTGCCGGAGATGCAGTAACCGAAGTTTGTGTAAAGCCTACAGTTGTAGAGGTGAAAATTCTTGAAGAGAAAGGACGAATAAAGGATGTATGGACACTGAGCAGAGAAGAGGTGGAAGTTGCCATGAAGGGTGAGCTTGATAACATCCGTGCATGGGGAACTTATTTGTCCACTATCAAGAACGATTGTGATGTAATCATGGGAGCCACTTTTAAGATAGAGGATGATGAAAAGTCGGGAGGATATACGGTTACGGTCGTAGGTTATCCGGGCGTGTTCACCAACTGGCATACTGCCACGACAGAAGATTACGAATGGATACGTATCCAGAAACTTTCGGGTGCCGATGATAGAACCAAAATAGCACCTGTCATAAAGAACAAGAATTAATAACCAAAAAACATAGACAATAATGAAAAAAGTATTATCAATTGTTGCTGCGCTTTTGTTGTGCGTAGGAACACAGGCACAGATTGTATCATCCAGAAGTGCAATCGTCAAGACTCAAAAGCAAGCGAGTAACACACAATGGTTCCTGCGTGCAGGCCTGAACATCATGAACCTCAACGGTGACGGAGTTGAAGCGGATTCAAATATTGGCTACAATGCTACATTCGGCTATCAAAAGCCTATGGGCGGTGCCGGAGCATATTGGGGAATGGAATTCGGCCTCGGTTCCCGTGGGTTTAAAGCCGATGAAATGAAATGTATCGCACACAATATTCAATATTCACCGTTCACTTTCGGATGGAAAATTGGAGTAGCGGACAATCTTAGCATCGATCCGCATCTGGGTGTTTTTGCCAGTTATGACTATACCAGCAAAATGAAAGAAAGTGGTGAAAGCATCAGCTGGGGAGATTTTGCAGATTATCTGGAAGTGGATTACAATCATTTCGATGCCGGTATGAATATTGGCGTAGGACTGTGGTATGACCGTTTCAATCTGGATTTCACTTATCAGCGTGGATTCATTGACGTATTTTCCGATCTCGATGGAATCAAGACTAGTAACTTTATGATCCGTCTGGGGATTGCTTTCTAATTGAGACACATATTTTAATCATATAAATTTCAGCATTTGCGCTCTTTTCTTTTGATGGAAAAGACGTGAATGCTGTTTTCTTAAACATAGCGGCGTATGATAACAAGACTGAGACTTTGGGTAATTGTATTTTTATTGGGTGGAGTACTGCCCTCTTTGATTGCACAAACTTTTACTGAACAAAAGAATACTTATCCGCTCAGTGCGGACGGCAGCAAATATGTAGTCAACGGATTCATTCCTTTCAGTCCGATGAACGATGAAAGTATTTATGCTAATGCTCTGTTGTGGACTATTAAAAACGTTTGCTCTGCACAGCGTGACGGAATAACAGAAGTAAGCATTCCTGCCAAGAGTTTTAGTTGTAACCTGGTGCTTACTTCCCAGGCGGATGCCAAACAAAAGAATACGTACTATTGTACGGCCCAATTTCAGGTAAAAGATGGGAAGCTGGTCTATTATCTTTCCAATATTCAGATAGAATCATCGGTGGTTATAATGAAGAAAGTCACTCCGATGGAAAAACTACAACCTGAGAAGAAGCCTTCTCACCAGGAAACCATGGATGACTTTGTGCAAATAGAATCGCAGATGCTGAACAAACTGTTTGATTTTGTCAGCACAAACCAGCTTTCTCCTATCACCCATTGGAATGAAATAAATATCGGCAAACCGGTAAAGGGGATGACAGAAGATGAATGCCTGCTGGCTTTTGGCAAACCACAAACAATCTCAGAATCAAATGGTGAAGTGCAATGGATGTATTCCAGCTCTTTCTATCTTTTTTTCAAAAACGGGTGCGTGGAAACGATTATAAAATAAAGAAAAGAAGTAATCCCGAAATTGCTTCTCGTGTCTTATCATCTTTCTATTGATCGGCTATTGTGTATGTCTTTGGTAAGAGGAAGTCAGTGTGTGTGATAAAATGATCTGAAAAGTAGTGAAGATTTACTGGAAATTCTATCGCCCTTATGATGAACTTGAACTTGGGGAGTTGTGATTTGTTATTGATGTTTATTGTTTTAGTGATAGTTCCTGTTTTTAAGCTTAAAACTTTGACAATAAGCCTGTTTTTTTATTTTTATTTGGTGGTAATATATCTGTGATTGTGTATGAATATGTATAGTATTTAAGCTTGCTATTACTAGTTGAAAGGATAATAAAAGTGTTGGGTGTTTGAGACTTTTTTTCGATATCTTGTTATTATATATTTGTGCACATTGACTCTTTGTTTATCTTAAAGCGGAACTTATATTTGAGATAAACAAAGGTTCTATTTGAAATGAACAGACATTTTGCTTTATGCTTTCTCCACAGTAATTCAACGCGACTTTTGCTCTCATGCCCTAACAGATTGTCTGTATGCCTTTAT
>ULWJ01004518.1_pt1 | contig 11556 bp, 9 predicted proteins | sample 1960221 | NCBI WGS metagenome assembly ULWJ01 (sample SAMEA4835809, study PRJEB28245) | human gut metagenome | biome: gut microbiome; material: fecal sample | place: Denmark | collected 2008 | reverse complement strand
CCTGACGCACGGCATCAACGCCGCGATCATCCCCACCGAGGAGGAGGCCAGAGACTATCCGAGACTTGAGGCCGAGCGCGAGCGAAAGCTTGAGCTTCTGGCCGAACAGAAGGACCGCAGGCTTGTCGCCGTGCACAGGCTCGAGCGAATCGACGCCAGACTCGACGCCATCAACCGCGCGCTTGAGCTTCTGCCCTCGGACGCGCAGGCCGCCGAGGCCGCTCTCGTCGCACCCGAAGACGAGGAAGCCCCTCAGGCGCCGCCCGCCGCACCGCGCGTTTCCGCCGCTGCAGCGGCCGCCATCGCGTCGCTCGCGCGCGAAACGCCGTCCCCGCGCATGCGCAAGGCCCTGATGAGCCACATTCCAACCCTCGCTCCCGATGAGGCCCACTACCCCGAGGCCCTTCACGCCGACATCCGCAGAGAGGCCGAACGCCTTTCCATGCTGGAGAATCCGACGCCTGAAAACACGAAGCGCCTTGCGCAGCTTCTGGAAGCCGCCAAGGCGCTGTCGGAGCGTCCGCAGGACGCGCGTGCGATTGCAGAGGGACTTTACGGTCTGACCTGATCGGTCTTCTGCGTCCAGAAGTCGACGGGACAGTCCTCGGCCTTGTCGAACGTCGCCCACTCCCAGGCCGTCTCGTCTGCAAGAAGAGCGCGCAGGAGCTGGTTGTTGAGGCCGTGACCCGACTTGTGCGCAACGTAATGCGCCAGAAGCGGATGACCAAGCACGTAGAGGTCGCCCATTGCGTCCAGAATCTTGTGCTTGACGAACTCGTCGTTCTCGCGCAGGCCGCCCGGATTGAGAATGCGGAACTCGTCCATCACGATGGCGTTCTCGAGCGAACCGCCCTGAGCGAGCCCCATGCGGCGAAGCATCTCCACGTCCTGCACGAAACCGAACGTGCGGGCGCGAGAGACCGCCTGCTCGTACGTGACGCGCGAGAAGTCGACGTCCGCCTTCTGCTCCGTGCGGTCGATCGCAGGATGACCGAAGGCGATGGTGAACGTGAGACGAAAGCCCTCGTGCGGCTCAAGCCTTGCGAGCTTGTCGCCCTCGCGAACCTCGACGGGCTTGAGCACCCGCACGAAGCGCTTGGGCGCGTCCTGCTCGACGATGCCCGCCTGGTGAAGCAGGAAGACGAAGCTCGCCCCCGAGCCATCCATGATCGGAATCTCGGCGGAGTCAACCTCGATGATCACATTGTCGATGCCGAGACCGTTGAAGGCGCTCATCAGATGCTCTATGGTCGCCACGGCGACCTTGCCGACGTTGACCGTCGTGGCCATGCGCGTGTCGTTCACGTTGAGGGGATGAGCGGGAATCTCGACGGCGGGACGAATGTCCACGCGCCTGTAGAGAATGCCCGTGTCGGGTTCCGCGGGGCGAAGCACGAGGTGCACCTTGCGGCCGCTGTGAAGCCCGATCCCGACGGTCTCGACGGACTGCCTGAGCGTGCGCTGCTTGAACATGAGTGATCTCCGTACGAAAACCGGCGCTTGACGCGCCGGCTTCCTTCTGGGTCCCCGAACGGGCCGTGCCCGACGGAGCGGCTTACTTCAGATAGGTCGGAATGACGAACTTGGACACGTCAACCGCGGCATCCCCCTGCTGAGCGGCGGGTTCGGGCGCAGGGGCCTCCAGCGTCTGGCCGAAGACCGGGGTCTGAAGGCCAGCGGGGGCTTCGGACGAGGCGTTGAAGACTGCGGGAGCCTGAACGCCCGAGCCGGGTTCGTTCGCATCGAGCGGACGGTCGAGGCCGGTCGCCACGAGGGTCACGCGGATCTCGTCGCCCATCTCCTCGGAGATGGCGGAGCCGAAGATCACGATGGCGCTCTTGTGGACGAAGGTGTTGAGCACCGCCATGGCCTCCTTGATTTCGGCAAGCGTGACCGACTCGTTGCCCGTGAAGTAGGCGAGCAGGCCGCGGGCGCCCTGGAGGTTCGCACCTTCGAGAAGCGGACAGGCGATGGCCTTTTCCGCAGCCACGCGGGCGCGGTCCGGACCGGAGGCGGACGCCAGACCGATGATGGCCGTGCCGCGTTCGCTCATGACCGTCTTCAGGTCCTCGAAGTCGACGTTGATGGTGCCAGGCGTGTGGATGATTTCCGCAATGCCCACGCATGCCTTGTAGAGCACTTCGTTGCTCATTTCAAAGCATTCCTTCATCGTGGCGTTCGGGGGGCATTCGCTCTCGAGCTTCTCGTTGAGAATCACGATCATCGAGTCGACCTTGTCCTTGAGGTTCTCGATGCCCTTTTCCGCGCAACGCATGCGACGGCCGCCTTCGAAGCTGAAGGGCTTCGTGACGACGGCAACCGTGAGGATGCCCATTTCCTTGGCGATCTCGGCGATGACGGGAGCAGCGCCCGTTCCCGTGCCGCCGCCCATGCCAGCGGTGATGAAGAGCAGATGCGCGCCGCGGATGGCCTCGGCCACCTGCTCGCGCTTTTCCTGAGCTGCGGCCGCGCCGACTTCAGGCCTGGCACCAGCGCCGAGGCCCGTGGAGCCGAGCTGGATGTTCACGTGCGCACGCGAACGAGACAGGGCCTGATGGTCCGTGTTCGCGGCGATAAATTCGATGCCCTTCGCACCATGCGTGATCATGTGCTCGACGGCATTGCCACCGCCGCCGCCCACGCCGATCACCTTGATGACGGTGTTCAGAGGATCAAGTTCCTGCAGGATCTCAAAAGGCATTTTCTACCCCAAAATGTCGAATTTTTTAATTATGGCGGACTTTTGGCTTTTCTGCTTGCCGGAGCCGCCTCGAACAGCTTCGGCAGGCGGGCTCAGTAGTCCCCGAAAAACACGGTTCTTATCCTTCCCGAAAGGTTCAGGAGAGACGGCGTTCTGTAGCTTCGGCTGTCGCCTGCGGCCCTCGTCTTGTCGGCCGCCATCAACAGGCCTGCGGCAACGCTGGCGTTCGGCCTCATGGAGAGAGCATTCTTCTCATCAAAGCAGAGCGGCGCACCAATGCGCACGGGAACTCCAAACACGTCTCGCGCAACTTCGTCGATGGCGCGAAGGTTCGCGCCTCCGCCCGTGATGATCACGGCATGGACCTTGTCGAGATGGCCCGCCTTCTCGATGACGTCGCGATAGATGCGGAAGAACTCCTTCGCGCGCTCGTACAGGGTCTGCACGATCAGGCTTCGCGAGCAGAGCGGCGTGCCGCGCACATCCTCCAGCGAGGGGCGGACGCTTTCGCCCGGCAGCACGCCGTCCATGCTGCAGCTTCCGAAGCGGATCTTGAGCTCTTCGGCTTGGTCGAGCGACACGCCGAAGATCGTGCTCAGGTCGCGCGTGAAGAATTCCGACCCGAAGGGACGGACGGCCGTCAGAAGCGTCCTGTGCTCGTACACCAGCGTCATCGACGTCGTCTCTGCCCCCATGTCGAGGACGAGCGTGCCGTTGTAGCGGTCGCTTTCCGTACTCACCGCAAGCGCGGCGGCGATCGGATGAGGCTCATATCCCGCAAGTTCGATGCCGGAACGCAGCAAGCTGCGCTTCATGTTCTCGGCGTTCTTCACGGAGCCGTAAACGGCATGATAGTAGGCCGTCACCTTGTCGCCCACCAGACCGACCGGCGTCTGCGAAAACGTATCGCCGCACGAATAGCCCTGCGGGATCATCTTGATGAGCTGCTTGCCCTGACGCAGGCTGTGCTCGCGCGCATTGTTTTCCGCCGCCTCGACGTCCGCGGGCTTCACCTCATTGCCTCGCACGACGGCCGTGCCCAGGCAGTTCTCGCTCGTGAGCGAGGAGCCGCCGATGGCGACCCAAGCATTCGAAAGCTCGGGAAGATTGCCTGCGGAGCGCGCCTCGCGCACCGCCGCCTTGATGTCGTCGACGGCGGCATTGAGATCCGTCACGATGCCGTTTCGAACGCCGTGCGAATCCCTGAAGCTGTAGCCGCAAATGCGGTAGAGCCCCTCGCCCTTGGGCGACGGGAGCGCAACGACGCACAGCACCTTGTGGGAGCCGATGTCGAGACCGACAAGATAATCATTCGGGTTGTTCATCGTGCTGTGCGCTCCCAGGCTCTTCGTCCGGGACATCCGTATCCGTTCTCTGTTCGGCTTCCCGCAGTTTTCGAATGGCTTCGCGGTCGGGAAGCGTGGCCGCAAACGCCCTGTCATAGCGCAGGTCGATGGAGGCGGGCGGTCCGTCCATCAGCTCGACGACCCTCGGGTAGGCCGCCGCCAGATCGGCAACCTTCGCCACGATGTTCGTGCCTGCGTCCTCCCTGCCGAGTTCCACGCGCGTTGCGGGAATGTCGCCCGAAGCCATCACGAGGCTCCAGCCGCCGCGATCGCTGCAGGCGACGTCCGTCACCGTCGCGCCGATGGAGCTCAACGCGCGGGAGAACTCCCTGTAGTATCGGGCGATCTGAGCGGTCTGTCCTGCAGGACCGTAGAAGTTGGGCAGCGGATCGGACGGGTTGTCGCGCTCGTCGGGATTGGCGGAAAAGAGCACGCCGTCTGGATCGACAAGACGACCGTCCTCATAGACCGCGAAGGCGCTGTAGGTTTCGACGGCAATGCGAAGGCCGTCGGGCCAGACTCTCCTCACCACGGCACGCTTCACCCAAGGCACCGTCTCGGCCGCCCTGCGGACCTCGTCGAGATCCTCGGTGAAGAAGTTGCCCCGAATGACGGGCTCCACCGCCTGCTTCACGCGCTCGACGGGCACGCGCGCAACATCCCCCTCGACCTCCAGAGTCGAGAAGTCGAAGACGGGCAGATGCATCACCGCATCGGCCGCACGGCCTGTGCCAAGCACAACGACGGCCGCCGCAGCCAGACCGCAGACCGTCTTCGTCCAGAAGCGCAGGCTTGCGCGGCGGGCCTCGCGGGCCTCCTCCTGCGCACGCGCCAGAGCACGCCGCTCGATCGCCTCTTCAGGCGTGACGGCCTCCGCGGGGTTTTCGGGACTCTCAGCCTTCATCCTGCGAAACTCCGTCTGTCATCCGCTCCCGCGCTCAGTCGCAGCGGGCGAGCGACAGAACCTTGAGGCACAGGTCGGCATAATCCATGCCGACCGCACGGGCCGCCATCGGCACGAGCGAATGAGGCGTCATGCCGGGCGACGTATTGATCTCGAGCAGCGCGAAGGAGCCGTCGGCGCGCTGCAGCGCGTCGATGCGGGACCAGCCGCGTGCGCCTACGGCGGCAAACGCACGTTCGCAGAGCGAGCCGAGCGTCGCGGCCGCTTCGTCTTCGAGCTTCGCGGGGCAGTCGTAGTGCACTGCGTCGCCGAAGTACTTGTTGTTGAAGTCGTAGTCGCCTTCAGGAGCGCGGATCTCAATCACGGGAAGCGCACGACCGTCAAGCACGGCGACCGTGAACTCCCTGCCGTGGATGTACTCCTCGACAAGCACCTCGTCGCCGCGGACGCCCGCAGCGTCCTCAAGCGCCTTTCTGAGGGCGGCGACGGTCGGCTCGGCGAGCTTGGTGACGCCGATCGAGGAACCGTCGTGAGCGGGCTTGACCACGAGACCCGTCGCGCCGAGACACGCAATGGCCTCTTCAAGCACGGCGTCGTCCGCCTTCGGATCAATCATGACGCCCTCGGGCACGGGAATGCCCGCACTGCGCCACACGCGCTTCGTCAGATCCTTGTCGATGGCCATGGCGCTCGCCGTAACGCCCGGCCCCGTATACGGGATGCCGAGATAGTTGAGCACGCCCTGAATGGTGCCGTCCTCGCCGAGACGGCCGTGCAACGCGATGAACGCGCGGTCGAAGCCACCCTTTTCAAGCGTCTCAAGGCTGTCCGTCTTCGGGTCGAACTTGAGGACGTCAACGCCCTTCGACACGAGCGCCTTGTGGACGCCTTCGCCGGACATCAGAGAGACCTCGCGCTCGGAGGAAACGCCGCCCATCAGCAGCACGACACGACCTAAGTTTTCCATCTTCACTAATCCTTTCCGTTCAATTCATTCGATTCAATTCAAAGTTCCCGCGTCACTTCGCGCCGTCGGCGATCGCAGGCGCGACCCTACCGATGGAGCCTGCGCCCATGGTGATGACGACGTCGCCGTCGCGCACCATGCCCGCGATCGCATCGGCCACGCCCTCGACGGGCACGACGACGGGTCGGTGGAAGCCCTTGGCGGCAATGGCTGCGGCAAGATGCTCGCTGTCCGCACCTTCGATCAGAGCTTCGCCCGCAGGGTAGACCTCGGCGAGCACGAGCCCGTCGATGTCCTCGAGCACGTCGACGAACTGCTCGAAGCAGTCGCGGGTGCGCGTGTAGCGATGCGGCTGGAAAGCGACGATGACGCGCTTTTCGGGCCAGACGCCGCGCACGGCGGCAAGCGTCGCCGCCATTTCATGGGGATGATGACCGTAGTCGTCGATGAGCTTGTAGTGGCCCGTCACACTTCCGTCGGCGGCACGCACGGGAATGTCGCCGTATTGCGTGAAGCGGCGGCCCACGCCGCGGAATTCCGAGAGGCCACGAACAATGGCCTCGTCGGAGACGCCCACCACGGTGGCGATCGCCACGGCGGCCAGAGCATTCCTCACGTTGTGGATGCCTGGCAGGTTGAGTACGACGGGAAGCGGCGGATGATCGGGCCTCAGGATCGTGAAGGCCATCTGCGTGCCGACGGCGCGCACGTCGATCGCGCGCACCTGAGCGTCGGCCGACAGACCGTAGAGAATCACGGGCTTGGTCACGCGCGGACGAATCTCGAGCACATGCTCGTCATCGGCGCAGAGCACGGCCACGCCGTAAAACGGGAGCCTCTCGAGGAAGTCGACGAAGGCGGACTTCAGGTTCTCGAAGCTGTGGCCGTACGTGTCCATGTGATCTTCGTCGATGTTGGTGACGGCGGAAATCACGGGTGTGAGGTTGAGGAATGACGCGTCCGACTCATCCGCCTCGGCGACGAGGAATTCGCCCGTGCCGAGCCTGGCGTTCGCACCCGCGCTGTTGAGACGGCCGCCGATCACGAAGGTCGGATCAAGATCGCCTGCGGCGAGCAGCGACGCAGTGAGCGACGTGGTCGTAGTCTTTCCGTGGGCGCCCGCAATTGCGATTCCGCGGCGAAGACGCATCAGTTCGGCGAGCATCACGGCGCGCGGCACGACGGGAATGCCGAGCTTGCGGGCGGCGACGACCTCCGGGTTGTCCTCATGCACCGCCGACGAAATCACCACGGCGTCCGCGCCGCGGATGTGCTTTTTGTCGTGGCCACAGAAGACGCGCGCACCGAGCGACTGCAGGCGCTCGGTGACGGCGCTCTTCGAGAGGTCCGAGCCGCTCACGACGTAGCCGAGATTGAGCATCACCTCTGCGATGCCGCTCATGCCCGCACCGCCGATGCCGACGAAATGCAGATGGTTGACCAAAAACTTCACGCTTGAATCTCCTCAGAGGGCGGGAAAGGGATCCCGCCCGTCAATCCTTTACTTGGCGTCCTGCGCTCCCGTCCTGCGGGCGACGGTTTCGACGATGAGGTTCGCCACGGCCTCGGCGGCCTGCGGACGCGCCGTCGCACGGGCGTTCTTCGCAAGCTCAAGCAGATGGTCGCGGGTGAGCCCCGAGATGAGTTCGGCCATGCGCTCGACCGTAAACTCGGGCTGCGGCACCATGATCGCGGCATGACGCTCGACCATGTACTTCGCGTTGCCCGTCTGATGCGCCGTCGTCTTGGCGACGAACGGAACGAGAATGCTCGCCACGCCCGCCGCGCAAAGCTCGGAGACGCTCGTCGCGCCCGCGCGGCAGATCACCACGTCGCAGTCCTCGTATCGGGCCGCCATGTCGTTGATGAAGGGAACGACCTCGGCCTTGACGCCGAGCTTTTCATAGGCCTCGCGCACGGGCGCGTCGCGGTCCTTGCCCGTCTGATGAACGATGATCGGACGCTGCTCCTGCGGAATGGCCGCAAAGACGGCGGGCATGTTGTCGTTGAAGACCTGGGCGCCGAGGCTGCCGCCGAAGATGAAGACGCGCAGCGGCCCCGTGCGGTTCGCCATGCGGTCCTGCGGGGGTGAGACGGCGACGATCTCCTCACGAACGGGGTTGCCCGTCGTGCGGCCCTTTTCCTTCGCAAACGTCCTCGCGCCGCCGGCAAAGCCGCAGGCGAGCGCGTCGCAGAAGGGAAGCAGCGTATTGGTGGACATCAGCAGGTCCGCATCGCAGTTCATCATCACGAGCGGAAGCTTCCTGCGGTGAGCGGCAAAGCCGAACGGCACGGCGACGTAGCCGCCCGTCGAAAAGACGGCGTCGGGCTTTAGCTCATTGAGAAGCTTCATCGACGCGAAGAATGCGCCGATCAGCTTGAAGCCGCCCTTGATCGCGCCGAGCGGACCGCGGCCGCGCACGCCCTGAAAGTCGAGTGCGTGGAACGGAATGCCGTGGCGCTCCACGAGCCCGCGCTCCATGCCTGCGACCGTGCCGACCCAGGAGATCTTCCATCCCCTGCTGGCCATGACCTTCGCCACGGCAAGGCCGGGCATCACGTGACCGCCCGTACCGGCCGCAAGAATCACCAAATGTTTCGAATCCGTGCTCACACCTGACCTCCGCGCATCAGCATTCTGTTTTCCTTGTCAACGCGCAGCAGCAGGCCGATGGCGATGAGGCCCGAGAGCAAGGCGCTGCCCCCGAAGCTCACGAAGGGAAGCGTCAGACCCTTGGTCGGCAGTAGCCCCGAGGCCACGCCCACGTTAATGAAGACCTGCACGCCGAACCATACGCCGATGCCCTGCGCAAGAAGACCCTGAAAGAATCTTTCCAATTTGATCGACACGCGTCCGATCTCGAACGCATGCCTAATAAGCCAATAGTAAATGAAGAGAACGAGGCAGACGCCCACGAAGCCCGTCTCCTCGGCGATCACCGCCATGATGAAGTCGGTGTGCGCCTCGGGAAGGTAGTAGAGCTTCTCGACCGAGCCGCCGAGGCCCACGCCGAAGAGTTCTCCGCGTCCGAATGCGATCAGGGAGTGCGACAGCTGGTAAGCCTTGTCGAGCACGTGCTCGGGAGCCCAAGGATCCCAGTATGCAAAGATTCTGCCCAAGCGCCACGGCGTGTCGATGATCATCCAGAAGACGAAGCCCACGACGACCGAGATCACAAAAGTGAAGATTTTAAAGGAGAGGCCGCCTAAAAACAGCACGCCCATGATTTCGGCGACGATGACCACCATGGCCCCGAGGTCGGGCTGCTGAATGATGAGGGCCGCAATGGCCACCATGGCGAACGCCATCGGGATGAAGCCCTTCTGGAAGGAATGCATGTATTCCTGCCTCATCACGGCGAACCATGCAGCCATGATCAGAGCCGCGACCTTCATGATTTCCGAGACCTGTAGGTTCATCACGCCCAGACTGATCCAGCGCTTCGCGCCGTTGACGGTTTTGCCGACGCCCGGCAGCAACACGCACACCAGCAGGATGAGCGCCCCGAAGAACACCCAGAGCGCGTAGCGCTGCCAGAAGCTCATCGGAATCTTCGTGACGATCCAGCCCGCGCAGACACCGACGACGATGCTCTGCAGATGCTTCATGACGAAGTAGAGCGCGTCGACGCCGTAACGGGAGTTGTCGGCAAAGACGGACGTGGCGGAGTACACCATGACGGTGCCGATGCCGAGCAGTGCGGCCACGCAGATGATCACCTCAAGGCTCGCGTTCGCACGCTCCTTGAGCGTCGCGACGGCGCGCCCCTGCGTCTGCCAGTCCTCCTTCTTCTTTTTCCGTCCGAAGCTCAGCACGCCTGCTCCTCGGCCGCAATCGCGCGGGCACAGGCAATGAATCGGGCGCTTCGCTCGGCATAGTCCCTGAACATGTCCCAGGAGGCGCAGGCGGGCGAGAGAAGAAGCACGTCTCCCTGCGCATGCCTTGCCCAGAGCCAGTACACGGCTTCCTCAAGCGTCGTCTGACGCGCCATGGGAATGCCCGTAGCGGAAAGCGCCTCCTCGATCAGGGGCGCGTCGCGCCCGATGAGGGCGACGGCGCCAGCCGTGCCTTTCAGGGCTTCGACCAGAGGCGAGAAATCCTGCCCCTTGCCGTCTCCGCCGAGAATGATGAGGATGCGGCGGCCCTGAGCTGCGAAGCCCTTAACGGCAGCGGCCACAGCGCCCACGTTGGTGCCCTTCGAGTCGTCGATGAAGGTAACGCCGTCACAATCGAGCACGCGCTCGACTCGATGCGGCTCGCCCCCGTACGCGGCAAGCGCGGCGAGCGCAGGTCCGACGGGCAGGCCTGCAGCCTCGATGAGGGCGAGCGCGGCAAGTGCGTTCATCGCGTTGTGGCGGCCGGCAATGAGAAGCGACTTTTCAGGGCAGAAGAGCGTGGGCTCAGACGCGCCCTCATCAAGCCTGGAAAGCCACAGCAGGCCGTCAGCCCCTCTGGCGAGGCCGTATTCGCCCGCCTTGACGGGCTCACCGCCGCCGAACGTGCGCACGGGACCTCCCTGTGCAAGACGGAGCGTCTCGGCGTCCTCGCGATTGACGACGCGAACGGTGTCCTGCTTGAAGATGCGCCCCTTCGCCTCGGCGTAGGCCTTCATGTCGCCGTGCCAATCAAGGTGGTCCTCGGTGACGTTCAGAACAGCTGCGGATACGCACTTGAGGCTCGACGTCGTGTCGAGCTGAAAGCTCGAGAGCTCAAGCACCCAGACCTCGGGCAGAACGCCTGCATCGAGCGCCTTGTCGAGCTCGATCACGGCGTTGGGGCCGATGTTGCCCGCAGCCGTCGCACGACGGCCGCCCTCGGCGGCCATCTTCGTGACCAGCGTCGTCGTGGTCGTCTTGCCGTTCGTGCCGGTCACGCCGATTACGACGGGGCGGTAACCCGTGCGGGCCTCAAGGTCTGCGAGCGCTCTGGCGAAGAGTTCGATCTCGCCCACGACCTCAATGTCGCGGGCCCTGGCGCTCGCGACAAGCGGTGCAGCCGCACCGAAGCGGGTGGAAAGCCCGGGGGACATCACGACGAGCGAAACGCCGTCGAGGAGCGATTCGGGCAGGCCGCCCGTGCGGATTTCCGCATCGGGCATCTCGGCCCCGAGCCTTTGCGCACCGGCGGGCGCCTCGCGCGTGTCGGCCGCGCGGATTTTCCATCCGCGGCGACCGAGATGATGCGCACAGGCGAGCCCAGAGGCGCCGAGCCCAACGATGAGGGCGGTCTTCTTGTCAACTTCCTGCTTCATGATCAAACTGTCCTTTTCAAACCCCGCGGAACGCCCTGCCCGTCAGCGGATCTTGAGCGTCGAAAGGCCGATGAGCACGAGGATCATCGTGATGATCCAGAAGCGCGTGACGACCTGGGTCTCCTTCCAGCCCTTGAGCTCGAAGTGATGATGGACGGGAGCCATCAGGAAGATGCGCTTGCCGTGGGAGAGGCGGAAGTAGACCGTCTGAATCATGACGGAGAGCGTCTCCACGACGAAGATGCCGCCCATGACGGCGAGCACGAGTTCCTGACGGGTGATGACGGCCATGGTGCCGAGGCAGCCGCCGAGCGCCAGCGCGCCCACGTCGCCCATGAAGACCTGGGCGGGATGGGCGTTGTACCAGAGGAACGCGAGACCTGCGC
>ULWJ01041957.1_pt1 | contig 11620 bp, 10 predicted proteins | sample 1960221 | NCBI WGS metagenome assembly ULWJ01 (sample SAMEA4835809, study PRJEB28245) | human gut metagenome | biome: gut microbiome; material: fecal sample | place: Denmark | collected 2008 | reverse complement strand
GGCGATAAAAATTTTGGCCACCATTCCGGACCGCAAGGATGATACTATCATGAATGCGATTGTCAAGGAGCTGGAGGACGAAGGCATTGAGGTTATGGATCAGACCTTATTGATTAAACCGCTGCTGCCGCCGCCCGGTGTTCTGACCAAGCGTAAGCCTACGGAGGCAGAGCTTGCGGATATGGAATTCGGTTTTGAGATGGCCAAAGCCATCGGCGGATTGGATATCGGTCAGACCGTTGTTGTAAAAAATCGTGCCGTTATGGCGGTAGAAGCGATTGAAGGCACTGATGCCTGCATTCTGCGCGGCGGTTTTTTAGGCAAGGGCGGCGTTATCGTAGCCAAGGCTGCCAAGCCGAAGCAGGACCAACGCTTTGATATTCCCGGTTTCGGTACGACGACGATTGAATCAATGATTCACGCCGGTGCTACAGGAGCTGTTATTGAAGCAGGTAATACTATCATTCCGGAGCGCGAAAAGGTGATAGCGCTGGCAGATGAGCATAATATTACCATTCTTGTAAAATAAATATCGGAAAAATTTCGTATTTCTTAGCGGCTGATAGCTTATGTCAGCCGCTTTTTGTGTTATAATATATACTGAATATATATAGGTAAATGCAAGGAGACATCATGGCGAAAATATTAATATCTGCCGGAGAAGCCTCTGGCGATATCCATGCAGCTGCTGTGACTGCTGCTATAAAAAAACTTGATAGCAAGGCCGAGGTTTTTGGTATGGGCGGCGACGCTCTGCGCAAGGCCGGCGGCGAGGTGCTGTGGGACATTAAGGACCACGGCGTAATGGGTTTTGTGGAGGTTATCCGCAAACTGCCTGATTTATTCCGTCTGCGCAGTGATTTTGCGCGCATTATGGACGAACGCAAGCCGGACTGTCTGGTAGTTGTCGATTACCCCGGTTTTAATATGAAGCTGGCTAAGCTGGCTCACGATAAAGGAATTCCCGTTGTATCATATATTGCTCCGTCGGCATGGGCCTGGAACAAGGGCCGTGCCAAAAAGGTTGCGAAAATAGTGGATAAGGTTGCCTGCATCTTTCCTTTTGAATACGATGTGTACAAGGAAGCAGGTGCTCCCGTAGAGTTTGTAGGTCATCCGCTGCTGGATATTGTACATCCTACGATGACCAAGGCTGAGGCTGAAGCCTGGGCCGGCAAGCAGCCCGGCAAAAAACTGATATTGCTGATGCCCGGCAGCCGTCTGATGGAAATTGAAAAAATGCTGCCGACGCTGCTGGCAGGTGCAAAGCTTTTAAAGCAGCAGTTGCCTGATGTGCAGTTTGTTATGCCGCGCGCTAACACAATTCCGCTTGCTATGCTGCAGGAAAAAATTGCGGCGTATGGCATTGAGGTAAAAATTACCGAAGGCCATAACTATGATTTGTTCAGTGTAGCGGATTTGGCGCTGGCTACCAGCGGTACGGTAACGCTGGAGGCTGCTTTGTGCGGACTGCCGAGTGTTATTGTTTACCGTACTTCCGCACTGAATGCTTTTATCGCGCGTTTGGTAATCAATATCCCCAATATCGGCTTGCCGAATATTGTTGCGGGCAAAACGATTATGCCGGAGCTGCTGCAGGAGGACTTCACCCCGGAAAAATTAGCGAAAACTGCAGTAGAGCTTTTGCAGCCTGAGCGTCAGGCACAGCTGCAAAGCGATTTGGCATATATGAAGCACAGACTTGGTGAACCCGGTGCGGTAAACCGCGTTGCTCAATTAATCTTAAAAATAACTGAGGAGAGAAAATGAATTTATACCTTCGAGCATTGAAATATGTAAAAGCCTATTGGATGCGTGCGCTGGCAGCGCTTATCTGCACCGGCATTGCCTCCGGCTGTACTGCTTATCTGCCTTGGGTTATCAAGGATATGGTAGACCAGGTTCTGCGAGATAAGGATACATCCATGCTGAATTATATTGTAATCAGCATTGTGGTTGTTTTTATTATCCGCGGTGTTTCCTATTACGGACAAAGCTATCTGATGAACTATGTCGGTCAGCGTGTGATTATTGATATCCGCAGGGATGTTTTTGAAAAGCTGCAGCGTTTAAGTATGAGCTTTTATGACAAGCATAAAACCGGTACCATTATGAGTTATGTTACTAACGACGTTAATGCGTTGCAGTCCGCGATGGTAGAAAACGTTGTGGAAATGTTTACCGAAAGCGTTATTCTTATCGTATCTATCGCTATGATGCTGTATCTGGACTGGAAGCTGTTCCTCGTAACCTTTGCAACCTTCCCGGTTGTACTGTTCTTCATTGACAGCTTCGGTAAGCGCATCCGTAAATCCGGCAGCCGTATTCAGGAGGCTGCTGCTGACATTACTTCTGTACTGCAGGAGGTTGCTTCCTCTCCGCGTGTTATCAAATCCTTTGTGCGCGAAGGCTATGAGGTAGAGCGCTTCGACAAGGAAAACATGAACAACTTCCGCGCCAATATGAAGTATGCGCAGCTTTCTTCAACGCTCACCCCGACGATTGAATTTGTTGCGGCTGTCGGCGTTTCCATTATTCTCTGGTACGGCGGCAACAGCGTTATCAACGGCAGCATTACCGCAGGCTCTCTGGTAGCCTTCCTGACCTATGCTGTTAATATTTCTAACCCGATTAAACGTTTAAGCCGTGTTATCGGCAATATTCAGAAGGCATTGGCTGCAGCGCAGCGTGTTTTCGACGTATTGGATTTGCCTGAGGTTATAAAAAATGCACCTGATGCCAAGGCTCTGCCGAAGGTAAAAGGCGATGTACGCTTTAATGATGTAAGCTTTGCTTATAACGAAAACGAAGAAGTGCTCAGCCATGTTTCCTTCGAGGTTAAGCCCGGCGAAATGATTGCCTTGGTCGGTCCTTCCGGTGCTGGTAAGTCTACCGTAGCCAGCCTGTTGCCGCGTTTCTACGATGCGACTAACGGCAGTATTACGATTGATGGGCAGGATATCCGTAAGGTTACGCTGGATTCCCTGCGTGAGCAGGTTGGTATTGTACCGCAGGAAACAGTGCTGTTCAACGGTTCTGTTTATGATAACATTCTTTACGGACGTCTTGATGCGACACGTGAAGAGGTAGAGGCTGCAGCGAAGGCTGCGAATGCCCATGACTTTATTATGCAATTGCCTAACGGCTATGAAACAATGCTGGGTGACCGCGGTATGAATATTTCCGGTGGTCAGCGTCAGCGCATTTCTATTGCCCGGGCAATATTGAAGAACCCGCAGATTCTGATTCTCGACGAGGCAACCTCTGCACTCGATACGGAAAGCGAGCGCGTGGTACAGGAGGCTCTGGACCGCCTGATGGTAGGCAGAACGTCCTTTGTTATTGCGCATCGTCTTTCGACGATTAAAAATGCTGATAAGATTATGGTTTTGGAAAATGGCCAGCTTATCGAGCAGGGTAACCATGATGAGCTGATGGCTATGGACGGGCTGTACGCGCATCTGTATAAGATTCAGTATCGCAGCAAGGAAGTCAAGTAAGGCGAAAAGAGGTTAGTAAATGTATATACTCTACAATATTCTTATTTTAATAGTGCTGGTAATTTTTATTGTCCCCTATTACACTTACCGCCTGTTTACAGAAAAAGGCTTCGCCTTGCGCTTTAAGCAGAGCCTCGGTTGTGTAGATGAAGAGGATATTGCCAAGGTTGCCGGCAAGGACTGCGTATGGATTCATGGTGCATCCGTAGGCGAAATTGTTGCCACCAGCCCGCTTGTTAAACAAATCCGCAAGGAAATGCCCGAGCGCCCGGTATTGGTATCTGCCTTTACCGTAGGCGGTTATAACATGGCCAAGCAGATTATTCCCGAAGCAGATGCTATTATCTACTTCCCGCTGGATTTACCGTTTGTTGCGGAATCTCTGGTCAAGCGTATTCACCCCGGTGTCTTTATGCCGGTAGAAACAGAGCTGTGGCCTAATTTCCTGCGCGCTATCCGCGAACGTCATATACCTGTAATGATGGTAAATGGCCGTATCTCCGAAAAATCCGTAAAAAATTACAAATATCTTTATGGTATCTGGGATGATATGCTAAATACTGTAACCCGTTTTTGCATGCAGTCCAGCATTGATGCCGATTATATTGCGCATCTCGGTGCCGACCGCAGCAAAATCTTTGTTACCGGTAATACCAAATTTGACCAGACCTATGCGGAGGTTACGCCGGAGGATTTGGCGAAATACCGCTTTGAGCTGGGATTGAAAGAGGATTATCCTATTATCGTTGCCGGCTCTACGCATCCCGGCGAAGAAAAGGTGCTGTTTGAATCCTTCAAGTGCATCCGTAAAAAATATCCGCATGCACGTCTGATTATCGCACCGCGTAAAACTGCCAGAGCAGATGAAATTGCCAAGCTGGCAAGCCATTACGGCTATGAAACAGGCTTCCGCTCCAAGATGCTGGAGGAAAGCGGTGAGCGCAAGGAATATCCTTTGCTGATTATCGATACCATCGGTGAGCTGGGACGTATTTATGCTGTCGGCGATGTTGTTTTCGTCGGCGGTTCCTTCAGCAATACCGGCGGTCATAACGTACTGGAGCCTGCTGCCCATGCCAAACCGATTCTCGTCGGCCCGAGCATGCAGAACTTTAAGGATTCCTATGCACTGTTGAGCAAGGTTAAGGCCTGCAAGATGGTTAACAATAATGATGAACTGACGAAGGAAATGCTGGATATTCTGGGCAATGACGAGCGTCGCACGCAGATGGGTGCAGCTTCCCTGCAGGTTATCAAAGAGAACCGCGGAGCGGATGTGCGCAGCATCCATTATCTCAAGGAACTGCTTGATTTAACTGCTGTGCCTGCCCGTGAATACAAAAGCTATCCGATTAATACGCGTAACCTGACGGATGAAGGCGGCGGACGCCTGCGTCACGGTGATGCGATTATCCAATATGTTATGCAGGTTGCCTATGGTCCGGAAACTCCGTTCTTCGGCTGGCTGTTGCTGGCAGTTCTGCGTGGCATGTCTTATTTATACGAATTCGGCGTTTGCTGCAAGCTGTCTATGTATAATTGCGGCCTGCTGCACAGAGAAAAGCTGAACTGCTGCGTTATCTCTATCGGTAATATTACCGTCGGTGGCACCGGTAAAACTCCTACCGCCCAGAAGATGGCGGCAATTATCAAGTCTATGGGCTATCGCGTTGTTATCCTGAACCGCGGCTACCGTTCGCATTGGGGCAAGGAGCTGGGCGTAGTTTCCGACGGCAATAAGATTTTCATGACTGCCTATGAAGCAGGTGACGAAGCTTACCTGATGGCTAAGACTTTGCCGGGTATTCCGGTAATCATCGGCAAAAACCGTGCCGTTACCGGCCGTTATGCCGTTGAAAAGCTGAATGCCGAGGTTATCATTATGGACGATGGCTATCAGCACTGGCAGCTGGAGCGCGACCTGGATGTCGTCTTGGTAGATACGCTGAATATGTTCGGCAACGGCTGTGTGCTGCCGCGCGGTACTCTGCGTGAGCCGCTCGAAAACCTGAGCCGCGGCGATTTGTTCCTGCTGACCAAAACCGACCAGAGCAGCAAGCTGAGCCGCATTCAGCTGCGTCATACTATTGCCAAATATAATGACAAGGCACCGATAGTAGAAAGTATTCACCATCCGAAAAACTTTGTGGAAATTGCCGACTGGTACAAGGGTATTTCCGAAAATATCAAGGATCTGGAAGAGCTGCGCGGCAAGGATGTTATGGTTTTTTCTGCAATCGGCAACCCGTCATCCTTCGAACAGACTCTCTCCAGTATCGGTTTGAATATCATGGAGGCTGTACGCTATCCAGACCATCACGATTACGGTATGCTGGAAATGCAGTACATCAACGAGCGTGCCAGCAGCCTAAAGGCTGTAGCAATGGTTACTACAGCGAAGGATGCTGTTAAGATACCGACTGAATTTATTTATTCTGCCCGCGAAATTCCTTTGTATATCCTGAATATGGATATCTGCATTACCGAGGGCATGGATAAGTTCAAAGAATATATTGATCATGCCATTAAAAAGGAGCTTGATAAAAAATGAAAGTTTTATGCGTAATTCCCGCACGTTATGCTTCTACCCGTCTTCCGGGCAAACCGCTTTCCCTGATTGCAGGTAAGCCGATGATTCAGCACGTTTATGAGCGTGCCTGCCAAGCTAAGCTGCCGGACGAGGTAGTTGTAGCTACCGATAATGAGCTTGTCAAAAAGGCTGTAGACGGCTTTGGCGGCAAAGCAATGATGACATCTCCCGACCATCCGAGCGGTACCGACCGTCTGGCTGAGGTAGCTTTGAACTATCCCGATGTTGATGTTATCGTTAACGTACAGGGTGATGAGCCGATGATTCCGCCTGAGGTTATTGACCGCCTGGCTGAATGCTTTACCGGTGACAGCGAGCTGCAGATGGCAACATTGAAGGTTGCTATGAACGAGGAGGATTACAACAATCCTGCTGCCGTAAAGGTTGTAACCGACCTTAACGGCTATGCACTGTACTTCTCCCGCAGCCTGATGCCGTATCCGCGCAATAAGCCGGAGGGCTACAAGGTTTACAAGCATGTAGGTATTTATGCTTACCGCCGCAGCTTCCTGCTGAAATATGCAGCACTGCAGCCGACACCACTGGAAAGAGCGGAAAGCCTGGAGCAGCTGCGTGCACTGGAAAATGGTTATAAGATTAAAGTTCTGGAAAGCGATTTCCAGGGCATCGGTGTTGATACCCCCGAGGATTTGGCAGCAGTCAACGAGCTGTTTGCTAAAATGAATAAATAAGCTGGAGGATACTTATGCAAATCGTTAAAGTTGGTAATTATGAAGTAGGTCAGGGCCATCCCCTGATGCTGATGGCCGGTCCCTGCGTGCTCGAAGGCTATGAGCGCAGCCTGATGATTGGTCAGCGTACAAAAGCAATCTGCGACAAGCTTGGCATTCCCTATGTATTTAAGGCTTCCTTTGATAAGGCTAACCGTTCCTCTTATGCTTCCTTCCGCGGACCCGGCATTGAAGAGGGCTTAAAGCTTTTGGCTCAGATTAAAAAGGATCTGGGCGTTCCTGTAGTAACCGATATCCACGAGCCCTGGCAGGCTGAAAAGGCTGCCGAGGTTGTAGATATTCTGCAAATCCCGGCTTTCCTGTGCCGTCAGACCGATTTGGTTTATGCAGCTGCCAAAACCGGCAAGACTGTTAATGTAAAAAAAGGTCAGTTCCTGGCACCTTGGGACATGAAAAATGTTATCAAAAAGGTTGAGGAAGCAGGCAATCATAACATTATGCTGACCGAGCGTGGTGCAAGCTTCGGCTACAACACACTGGTAACCGATATGCGCGGTCTGGCTATTATGCGTGAGCTTGGTTATCCCGTAGTTATGGATGCTACTCACAGCGTACAGATTCCCGGCGGCCAAGGCACCTCCAGCGGCGGCCAGAGCCAGTATGTTCCGCATATGGCACGTGCTGCTGCGGCTGTCGGCATTGATGCACTGTTCTTAGAGGTGCATGATAATCCGGCAGAAGCACTGAGCGACGGCCCGAATATGGTTAAGCTGGACAATCTGGAAAAATTATTGACCGACGTGCTGGCAATCGACAAGATTGTACGCGGCTAAAGGTAGGGTGAGAATATGGAAGCAATGCTAAAGCATGCACAGGATGTTCTGCGCATGGAGGCAGAAGCGATTTTAGAGCTGGTGCCGCGTGTAGATGAAAATTTTGCTGCGGCAGTAAAATTGATTTTAGACTGTCAGGGCCGTACCGTTATTACTGGTATGGGTAAATCCGGCCTGATCGGCCGCAAAATGGCTGCAACCTTTGCCAGCACCGGCACACCGTCCTTTTATCTGCATCCTGCAGAGGGTATTCACGGTGACCTGGGCATGGTTACGGAAAGCGATGTTGTTATTGCTCTCTCCAACAGCGGTGAAACAGGCGAGGTTTTGAATATCCTGCCGTCCTTGCGCCGCATCGGTGCCAAGATTATCGCTATGGTTGGCAAGCCTGATTCAACACTTGGCAAGAATGCCGACGTTGTACTTAATGTAGGTGTCAGCAAGGAGGCCTGCCCGCTTGGCCTAGCTCCGACAAGCAGCACGACCGCAGCGCTGGCCTATGGTGATGCGTTGGCTTTGGCGCTGCTCAAAAAGCATAACTTTACCGCAAGTCAGTTTGCTATCTTCCATCCGGGCGGCAGCCTGGGCCGCAAACTGCTTTTGACCGTAGGCAGCATTATGCATAAAGGCGAGGAGAACCCGACTGTGCTGGCAGATACCAAGGTACAGGATGCTTTGTTTGTTATTACCGACAAAGGTCTGGGTGCTGTATCCGTTGTTGATGCGGACGGTGTTATGCAGGGTGTGCTTACCGACGGCGATATCCGCCGCGGTCTGAGTAAGGGTGTTGATTTCCTGCAGCGTCCTGTTTGCGAGCTGATGACAAAGGCTCCGAAAACTATTACCGAAGACAAGCTGGCAGCACAGGCTCTGCATCTTATGGAAAGCAACAAGCCGAAACCGATTACCGTGCTGCCTGTTATTGACAAAGATAATAAGGTTATCGGTCTGCTGCATATGACCGACCTTGTAAGGCAAGGAGTGGTATAATGATCAGCTGGTTCGACGATGCACAGGATGAGGATGACGAATTTATAGAAGCAGCTAAAGCAATCAGACTGCTGGCTTTGGATGTTGACGGCGTACTGACCGACGGAACTATCTATATTGCGGCAGACGGAGAATGCTTTAAGGGCTTTAACGCAAAGGATGGCATGGGCATCAGCTGTGCTTTGCGCAATGGTCTTGATGTAGCAATTATTACCGGACGCAAAAGCGAGATTATCCACCGCAGAGCTGAGGAGCTGGGCATAACAACCATTATCGAAGGCGCTAAGGATAAGCGAGAAGCGCTGCGTTCCTTGCGAAGGCTGCGCGGACTGTCGGTAGAAGAGGTTGCTTATGTCGGCGATGACCTCAATGATTTGCCGGCCTTTGCCGAGAGCGGTCTGACATTTGCTCCCGATGATGCTGCGGAAGATGTGTATGATGCAGCTGATATCGGTTTGGATAATCCTGGCGGCAGAGGTGCTGTCCGCGAAGCAATAGAGTATATTTTAGCTGCTCAGGATAAATGGGAAAAAATTGTTGCTTCATATGAGCAAGCTGGACAAGGAGATAGACAATAATGTGGCTTTATTATTTATTAAAAACAATGAGTACCGTAATTTCCTGGCTGCCCTATAAGGCAGTTGTGGTTATCGGTAAGGGTATGGGCCACCTCTATCATAAAATTGCCAAAAAGCAGCGTGTGCGTGCAGAGGAAACTATCCGCGAGCGCTTAGGCTATAGTCAGGAGCAGGCCGAGGCTACAATCAAATCGCTGTTTGTGAAGCTTGGCATAACCTTTATGGAAATTATGTATATGCCGGCGTTGAACAAGGACAATATCCGCGGTCTGGTAACCTTTGACCGTCCGGAGGTTCTGTGGGATGCGCTTAAGGAGAAGCATGGCGTTGTTATGCTGGCCTGCCATATGGATAACTGGGAATGGCTGGGCGCTGCACTGGCGCTGAACGGCTTCCCGCTGAGTGCGGTAGAAAAACCGCAGCCTAACCGTGTTTACAGCGATTTTATGAATGAGCTGCGCAAGGGCGTAGGCCAAGAAATTTTTTCGCGTGGTACAAGTGAAATCCTCGGCTGTGCGCGTGCTATGAAGAAGGGCCGTATGCTGGGTCTGATAGCTGACCAGGACGGCGGCTATGACGGCATCTTCGTTCCTTTTTTGGGCAAGATGGCATCAACGCCTAACGGACCGGCATATTTTTCCCGTAAATTCAAAGCACCTATTGTGCCGATTTTTATAGTACGTAAGCCTGACGGCTATGGCCATAAAGCGATTGTACGCGACCCTATCCATTATGAATTCACCGGCGACCAAAAGCTGGATGATTATAATGTTACCCTGAAAATGACTCAGGAAGTTGAAAAAATAATCAAGGAATATCCTGATAACTGGTTGTGGTTCCAGCATCGCTGGAATACACCATACACCCCACAGGAGGAGGAAAAGCAGCCAGATGAAAAATAAGAAAGTAATTCTGTCAGTATTGGCAGGCATTGTAATTGCCGGTGCAATTATTGCCTGGCTGATGCTGAGCGGCGATAAACCTATAACTGTAAAACCGGGTGATGGTGTTACAGCGCAGATTAATGCTTCCTTAAAAAACAGTATGGTTAAAAGGGAAAAGGATGGCAAAAAGCTGTGGGAGTTTACAGTAGAAGAGGTTGTTAACGATAAGGATAAAAACACAGCCTATCTGAAGGGCATCAAAGGCAAAGTTTATCGTGCGGACGGCAGCTTTATCGATATTTCTGCCGATAAAGGCAGTGCCGGCATGAAGAGCAATGACTTTTTCCTAGAGGGTAATATTAAGGCTGTACTGAATACCGGCGGCGAGCTTTATGCCGATAAAATAAGCTGGAATCAGGAAAAAGAGCTTATTACGGCAACAGGACATTTTAAAATGCATAAGGATGCCTATACCGCAACTGCGGATAGTGCTGTAACTACCAGTGCTTTTAAGCATATTAAGCTTAAGGGTAATGCTAAAGTGGAGAAAGGCGGCGAATAAGATGGCTTACAAAAATAGATTACTGCTGACAATGGCTGCAGCCATGCTGGCAGCAGGCATAACAGCAACTGCTTTTGCAGCTCCCGGCAATTTCAGCGTTCAGGCTGATGAGCTGGAGTATGACCTGGGCAGCGGTGAAGCTGTAGCAAAAGGAAATGTTGTACTGATGCAGGATGGCGGCAGAGCTACTGCCGATTATGCAAAATTCAACAGCAAAAGCAAGAGCGGTGTTTTAACCGGCAATGTTATTGCCGACCGTGATGATGCACATATTGTGTGCAATGAGTTTATAGTGCATAATGAAAATGATTTGTCTGCTGTAGGCGGTGCCATGATTACCAAGGGCGGCAAAAGCCTGAGCTCTGACAGAGTTGATTATTACAAGGCGCGCGAATTTGCCGAAACAATCGGCGGCTGGGCACGTCTTACCGACAGCGACGGCAGTGTGCTGAATGCGGCAAAGATTGATTATAATATGGCACAGGGAGTTGCCAATGCATACGGTGGTGTTGATATCCGCAGTGATGCACGCAGCCTGACTGCTTCTGCTGACAGTGCAGTCTACAAAACCGATAACAGCGGTTATGTAGAGCTTATCGGCAATGCCAAAGCAACTCAGAACGGCAACAGCGTTGCCGGTGATAAACTGCGTCTTACCAATACCAACGTGGCTATTGCTGACGGTAATGTAGATATTATCTATATTCCGGAAAAGCAGCCTGCGCTGCCCGGTAAAGAAAAACAGGGCGCAGATGATAAAGCTTTAGCCTAAGAAGCGGAGGGCAAAGTTTTGGTTATAACAACAGATAATCTGGTAAAAATTTATAATACCCGTCACGTTGTTGACGGAGTAAGCATCAGCGTAGAGCAGGGCAGCGTAGTAGGACTTCTCGGTCCTAACGGTGCCGGCAAGACGACAACCTTCTATATGATTGTCGGTATTGAAAAGCCTGATGCTGGTACCGTGATGCTCGACGGCAAGGATATTTCC
>ULWJ01044313.1_pt1 | contig 11744 bp, 6 predicted proteins | sample 1960221 | NCBI WGS metagenome assembly ULWJ01 (sample SAMEA4835809, study PRJEB28245) | human gut metagenome | biome: gut microbiome; material: fecal sample | place: Denmark | collected 2008 | reverse complement strand
GAATTTGGTGCAAAGAAACAAATAAAAAGTGATGGATTGGGGTTTCGTTAAGGACTTTTAATAGAAGAGTTGTTCCCGATAGGAGGCAGAAGTAGTTTTGACAGCTCCTATCGGGACAAGTTCTCTTTTTTCAAGAAGATCAAAAAGTCAGATTAACGGAAAAGCCCATGTTTCTGTAGCTAGGCTGACGGAAATTGTCTATGCCCTGCCCCCAGGTTCCCGTGCTTGCCGTAGATTCCGGATCAAACGGAGCTTTATTGTACAACATAAGCAAATTACGTCCCACTAATGCCACCCGAACATCTTGTATCCATTTTACCCACCGGTTAACGGGGATATGATAGGCTATCGACATTTCAGCAAGACGAATATTAGTGGCATCATAGGTATACACTGTTCCCGTACATGCCTGTCCTACCTGCCGAAAGTAGTTCTCTGCCGGAATCTTTTCATCACTAACCCAGACACCGCCATTATCACGGGCTATTGCCGTAGCCTGCGAGACACCAAATCGATCCATAGCAGCTTGCGTCATCGACACACCTACACCACCAAAACGGGCATGAATCACAAAATCGAGTTCAAAGCCTTTCCATAAAAAACTGTTAGCCAAGCCCATCGTATATTTAGGATCAGTATTACCTGCATACACATAGTCGTATGCAGGATTGACAGTCTGTGAGGATTTATCAACAATAACATTCCCCTGTGCATCTCTCTGAAAATCTGTAATATATATATCACCTATAGAGCCACCTTCCTTCAATGGAGTATACCAACCGATACCTTTACCCATTTGGATTTCTTTTAAATTAAAATCGGTACCCGTTATAGGATTTTTCTGAGGTTCTAAAAGCTGCTTTACTTCATTCTTATTGATAGAATAAGTGAAACGTCCATCCCACTTTACCTGCCCGATATTCATATTTGTACTCAAGATAAGCTCGAAACCTTTATTATCAACCTTGGCCCCATTATACATGAAATAAATATCCCCCTGAAAGGGAATAGAAAGATATCCTCCAAACGGTAAATCGGAAGTAGATGTCTTGTACATTGTAAACGCCAAACTGATTTTATCATTAAGAAAACCTGCATTGAGTCCTATTTCGTGAGACTTAGTATGCTCGGGATCCAGCATATTATCCTCCAATCTGGGCTTCAAACCCACCCTTTTTTTATTCAAAAAGATATAATCAGTAAAACTATTACCGGTTTCACTATAGGTATAATTGAGTTTTAGAAACGAAAGGAATCGGTTGGGATTATCAGACAACCATCCTGTTGGGACTACAGATACCCCTACCGAAGGATAGATAACATCTGTTGAATAACTTGAATCATCATCCCAGAATTTCAGCCATTCCATTCGTCCGCCCAAATCAAGAAATAACAGGTTTTTATATCCCAATTGCGCAAGCATAAACAATGATGTAGCCCGGTCGTGATAATTGAAGTCTTGATCTCTATAGTAAGAGCCCCCATGTTTATCCAGCCCTGATAAATTAAACTGATTCACTACTCCCAATGCACCGTCAATGTAAGAGTTATCAAACTTCGTATCACAAATAGAAGAACCTAAAGTGGCATTAATCGAAAAGTCCCCTAGCTTTTTATTGACATTGAACAGGAGATCGGAATAAAACTGGGTATTCTTATCTTCAGACTCATAATACGAGCCCAAAGGATTGGCTTGAAGAGAAGACGCATAAAGTTTTTCGGTGGCAGTTTCTTTATCACGATCGTAATGAATACGCCCCGCCACATTGAGCCAGGAGGTCAAATCATATTTTGCTCCTATCCCACCTAGTAAACGTCTCTTTTTCTGATTGTACAGATTCCGGTTGATTATCCAATAAGGATTTTGCATACCCATCCCCATGTTTCCTAAAGGCCAATATTGCGCATTAGCCCCAAGTTTCGGATCGTAAACTTCAAAATGATTCTTGTAGTTATAATCGGGATTGACGCTAATACGCTCTTGCAACACATCAGGTACCAAATAGACAGGAACCAATGGATTACCATACATACCTTGCGATAACATATTCTGTTCTGCGGTATGAATATATCTCAAAGTAAAGTCGAGTTTCAGTCTATGATTTAATAAAGAAGATGTATTCCGGAATGAGAAATTGTAACGATCTACATCGTTGTTGGGAATGATGCCAGTGCCATTCATTGTGACAGCCGATACTCGGGTTTGATTATATTCATTTCCTATAGAAAGGCTAAGGGAATTATTGATAGTATGTCCGGTACGGAAAAAGTCTGCTGGATTCCATGACTGAGGATGATTCGTCTTTTCTCCCCACCCCGCCACGTAGGTCTGCTGGAATTCAGGCATGACAAGTGGCGAACTGAAAGTGGTACTATTCCCCAACTCTACTCTTAGTTTTCCGGAATGTGCTTTCTTTGTATTAATCATCACCACACCGCTAGCGGAACGACTACCATACAAAGTAGAAGCTGCTGCGGTACTCAAAACAGAAATGCTCTTTATATCATCAGGAGAGAAAGCTGCTATACCATCACCAGTCTGCCAGTTAGAGGTATTTACATTAAAAGATTGCTCTGGCTCCAATCGTGGCAAAGGTACACCATCCAAAGTAAAAAGCACATTGTTGGATTTTAATATGGAACGGTAACCACGCAACACCATCCTTACTGAACCACCCACACCGGAAGCACTGGGATTAATAGCAGCTCCCGCCACTCTTCCTATCAGGGAGTTTACGAAATTGGCGTCTTTCACCTTCATCAGATCGGCCCCATCAATCTGTTGTGGACTGTATGCCAACTTCACCGTATCCTTTGGAGAAGTTTCATGATCCGCATAAATCATAGAAACAGGTAACAAGGCCAATAAAAGAATCGCACCTCCTTTTTTCATCAAAGAAATGTACAAAGATTGTGAGAAGCCACAACTAAGCAAAGTTTTGAGAGTAAATGCTTTCATAGGCATCAAATATTTAGATTTTGGTTACTACAAACTATTCATGTATCAAAGTTTATAGAAAAACTATATACATAATATAAATACAACTATAAGGAGCTTTCTACTAAAAGAGAAATGAGACTTTTTAAGAAAAATCTTAAATTATATTTTAGATAGTTTCTATTTCCCTTTACTAACAAAATTCAAATTACATACTTTCGAATGCATAATTTCGAAGAATATTATACAGCCCTAAAAAACATTCAATTTAGAGAATATAAAATACCCTGATATAAATTGGCTGTTTTTAGTCGACTTATATTAGGGTAAGATACATATCGGACGACAATCCATCAGCGATGTAACTGTACATTCTCTGTAGCCAAGTGTCGTCCGGGGCTTTTTGAATATAAACCATAAAAGAAAGTAGGAAGAAAACAAACCCAGTTCCCTTCCTACTTGATGAATAAAAGTTCTATTTGCTCTTTCTCAGTTTTCTGACGACCTCGTTTATGGGTACTAATCTTTTACTTTGATAAACAATCGCAGCATCATACCCTGTTTTTGCCACTTGATCTTCGTTAAAAATGACCAATTGATCGGTACATAAGGGCAAGTAACCTTTTTGGTTTACAAAATACTTTATCCTATCAAAATATTCTTTTTTTTGTGCTTTTGATCGTCCCTGCATTGCCTTTAAAAAATGCAACTCTCTTTCCGTGAAAATCAAATGTGCTTTTTATCGTTTGATAATTAAAATTCAGATATTTACTTTCACAAATATTCAGGGTAACCATAGTATCTTCCCCCATTTTGACAAGACAGTCTAAAATATCTTTTTGCCTGTCTTGTTCGGATTTATCTTGCCCCATTAATGAAATGTTAAAAATCATAGGCAGGAATAGAATTAAAAGTAAATGTTTCATTTTTATTTATTAAAAAAATAACTATAAGTCCACGGTCTAATACCATTTCCCCACAAATACATTTGTGCATTTAAGAGATATGGATGTATTCCTATATTGAACAATCCCGATAAATTCAATGCAACAGAAGTATGTGTAACACAACTGCTCAATTCCAAGCTATAGATAAATTTGCCAGAATTCTCCATCTTATTAAGCCATTGTCCATATTTCATTATTGTACCCTTATTGACATTAAGAGTTTGTCGCCAAAACACTTCTCCTGCACCTGTATGAGTATCCCAATGGTTTGTTCCTTTCATCCAATGCCAACTGCCATTCCCGTCGACATACCTATTGGGACCGACTGAAATAATACCATTAGGGTCAGCATTAGCAGGATTTCCATTGCCCAAACCAGTTCCTGTCATAGTTCCTTCATTTACTAATGCAGAATGCCCTACAGCATCCGAATTTTCAGTAACCAAATCAACCTTTTGAGGATTAAATCCTATCAACGCATCACTCAAATTTGCCAGTGCTCCAAGCCCATATCCGATATTCTCCAGTACAGAATTCCCTTTTTCGCCGAGATATCCAAAATCTCCATTCGTAAAGTCGTAAGAGACTGCACCAAGACTGATTGATATCGGCGTTTGTCCACCGGTATAAGCCCAAGTACCTACCGAGTTGACAAGCGAAGAACCAGCTATAGCCACAGTGTTCGCCATTGGAATTCCTGAAGTCGCTATCGCTCCACCTACATAACCTGACACACCGCCTACAACAGCACCACCAAGCATATAACCCCAAGTTTTACCGGAGCTCCAATCCCATTTTACAGGATTATATTGTCCTTTATTAGCTATAACACCACCCGAATACATACCAATTGCAGCACCAATAATTACAGGAACAAACCAAAGAAACTCTCCATTCCGATCCACATAGCACAGTGGATTATTCATCGCATACATATACCGATTATACGACTGCGTAAAGTCCAACACCTGCACATATGGGTCAGGACTCAAGAATCTTCCCAGCACTGGATCATACAGACGGGCATTCATGTTAATCAATCCAAAGAACGAAAGATGCTCGTGTCCTGTAAAGCCTCGATCCAGCATCAGCTCAGGCTCCGTACCTGGTGCATAAACGGTTTGGGTAGCGGGATTGCGCAATCTTCCCCAAGCATCAAAGCTATTCTCTTCCACTACGTTTCCTTGTGCATCGGCTATTTGTAAAATGCTGCCTAAGTAATCCCGATGAATAAAGAAAACAGATAAGCGATTACCTTCTTTTATTAATACCGCAGGAGCATCATAATATCCGCCGCCAAGATAAAGCTTTTCTTTGACACTGCCAAGAGATTCGTCTATTTCGTAGTTACCACCCAGATAGTAACGAGTCAACTCATTCTGATTGTTCACAGAATACTGCATACGTATGCGCTCATGATTGGCGTTGTACGTCAACATGACTTTCTTCGTATCCAGCATGATAACAGAAGGACGCTGGGCAGCGGTATAAGTGATGTCAATACCTGACTTTACCGGGTCTCCCCCGTTGTAATCCAAACCAGTCACTGCATAGGGGCGATTAGGATTAGTATAATTCAGGCCCAAGTTATTTTCATTACTCTTCCTGCGAATATTGCCCAAATCGTCATAGATGATACTGTTATGTCCTTCAATTCGTAAGCGGTTCAATTCATCATAACCGAAGTTTTCCGACAACCCTCTCGTCTCATCCGTACGATTCTCTAGACTGTTGGTTTCCGTATTGAAGCTGTAGCTATGGTCGAACATGACTGTTTCGTCTGCCCTCATAATGCTGCGTCTTGTAAGTAATCCACAATCATTAAAGGTATAGCTGCGTTGCATACCACCGGCGGTAAGCTTCGTCAATTGGCCCAACTCGTTCTCTTCATCGTGACGATACACCAAGGTCCCGTCCTGCAAGCGGACTTCGGACAAGAAACCGTTCCGGTAAATCAGATGCTCGGTAGCCAATGTTCCGTTTTGAGAAGTATAAACCACATCGGATGGCAGTCCAGTGGTAGTGTAGCCATACGTTTTCTGTAACCACTTGCCGTCTGGCGCTTTTTCACGCTGCATTTCCAGCCTGCCATATCCGTCGTAAACGTTGTACATACCACTGCCATTGCTCGACACTGCCGAGAGCAGCAGGTTCTCTGTATTGTCATAGGTGTAGACCGTTGTCATGTCAGGGGTAGTCTGCCTGGTTATTCTCCCGTAGCAATCGTACTCTTTCACAATCTCACGACTATCAGCATCCGTTTCCTTACATATGTTTCCGGCAGCGTCGTATGCTGTACGCCTGATTCCGGCACTCGGGTCTTTGATAGCAATGCGCCGACCGTACTTATCGTAGTAGAAACGGGTCTGTATTTCTTTCTGATTCGCCTTTACTACTGCTACTATCGGTTGTCCGTCAGGGCGGTAGTAATAGTCAATAATTCCCCCGTTATCCGCAACCTGCGTCATCAGTCCCGCAGCGTCATACTTGCGAATGCGGCGAATACCATTCTCTAGAACAGTGTCCGTCAAAATTCCATAGGCGCAGGAATCTATTTTCCCCGAGGCGTGGCGGGTAGAGGTAAGACGGTTGAACTTGTCGTATACAAAGTGGGTCCAGTGTGAAGGCACGCTATCCTTAGTCGGTAGTGATTCTTTTTCCAACAAGCCAGTCTTGGGGTTATACACCTTATCTATTTTCATTTCCCGTTCATCAAAGCGAATCTGCGATGTACGCACTTCACGCTTGAGAAAGTCATAATACATTTTCGTCACGGGTTTTCCGGTCTCAGTAGCGGTTACAACATACAGTCCGGGGTCCTTTCCCTGGCTCCATGCAATTGATAGCTGTTTCGCACTCCCGTCAGGATAGCTGGTTTCCATAAGACGTCCCCATGCATCATAGATGTAGCGGGTGATGCGTCCTTTAGCGTCAGAACTGCTTTGCAAAAGTCCGGTTGCAGGGTCATACGTATAGTCAATAGATAGTCCCATGGCATTAGTCTTTTTAAGCAGGCGTCCGTTAGGGTAGTACATAAATGTGTATCCTAATGTATCTGTTGACTCATAAGAGCATTGCTTCTGCTTGATTAGCTGCAAACGGTCGTTATACTCGTAACGTTCTTGGGAAGTGATACTTCCATTGATAAAGTTTGTTCTACAAACAGGCCAATAACGGTCGTCGTAATCTACTCTTACTTCCTGGATAACAGTTGAATCATTACGGAAGTTCTTTGTCACGGAATAAAGCGGAAGTCCCAATAGATACAAATCACTATTTTCCACATTCTCATAACCATGCGATTTCGTTTCCTTAAGGACGCCACAGGAAGTGGATACAGCAACCACCTGCCCATACCCATTATGTTCATACCTAGTCACTTTTTCCGTTTCATTGAGAGCATTCTTCACCGTTTCTTTCTGTAATTTCAGAAGGATCGTTTTATCCTGTGCCCTCTCCAACACATATTTACGTACAACTGTATCAGTGGGAGTTTCCTTTTTTATCTCCGCACCTAACAATTCCGGATCAAATACGGAAGTCATCAGACGTTTATTTATAACGTCTTCCGTCTCAATTTTCCGGAAACCACGGAATCCGAGCCCCGTACAGTGGAAAACGGCATGAGTATAGTTGTAGTATTCCCACGAAAGCTGCTCGCCTCCCTTTGTTTTTTTCAGCCATGACGGAACATACAGATGAGGAGTCATTACCGCATGTGGGTAACTAATATACCCAAATGATGGACTCAAAGTACCCTTATAGCGACTTTCGGGAACTTTCATTATATCCATATAATAGTGGTTCGAAGTCACTCCATAACTATCGGTTAGGTCATGTAACATACGCTGTTCTGACTCGTTATGAGAATAATCATATACATGGAGATTCTCATTGTCCACGCAGATAAGCCCGCCCGACCAGTAGTAAGATTGCGCTACATTAGCCATAGCAAACTGCGCCGAAAGATTATCCATTTGCAAAACAGAACGGATATTATAGTTCTGACTTATTTTTCCATTCTCGTTCAAGTGAAGACAGATTTTCCCACGCACGTTACGCAGCAAATCCGGCAAGCCGTCACTATCCACATCCACCAACATGAAGTTCTGCCCAACCGTCTCGTGAAAACAGTAGAACAATTCCTCTGTATGCACTTTAAATCCAGGATTAGCGGAACTGTAGGAAGAGTTGCCGGTTGATAACAGAAACTTCCACTGCTTGCCGTTCTCCACATTCCAGTCAAAGACCACCAAGTCACGCTGGGGTACACTCGGATCAACCATACACTCCTGGCCGGAGTAGGGATGTACATAATGTTTATATCCACTCGCACTAACGCTTTTCAGATTACTCTCACTATCACATGCACCATGGCAAATTCCATCTCCGAAGTGTTTAAACCCATCCTTACAATGCACACGACGTGGCCCCAGAATAATATCCATATTCCCGTCACCGTTCATATCAGCCACCATCAGTTCCCTGTCCTTTATAGTACCGCTTTCAAAATTGAAGTGCATGATATTAATAGCACTAGAGTATGCCAGTTGCCTGAACCCATCACCGGTAAACTCGTAAACATAAAGACCGTTTATGTTGATCAGACAGATATCCGTTTTTCCATCACCATTATAATCCATAGGAATCAGTCGATCGGCATGCAATGCCCGACTATCTGCTTGGTACAGTGCAAAGTCAAAACAGGTTCCATTATAAATCGCTTTACGGCTATTCAAGTCTACCAGCAAGGCACGTGACGGATATTTCTTTCTATTCGAATCATAGCAAGTGGATATAGCCAGCAGCTCTGCCTTTCCATCCCCATTAAAGTCACCGGTAAGTACCTGCCGTTCATGAACATATCCATCCCATTCCGAGTATACATAATCCGAATGACGATTAGGATCGACATTATTTGTATATACAGACACCATCAACCGATCTTCATCATAATTCACTTTTACCGGTTCCTCCAATCCATCCCCATTCACATCTACCGCTTCCAATTGCTTAAAGCCTTTTCCTGCTGTAAATATGACGGGAGAAACGGGAGAAGTCGACAAATCTTTATATACCAGTAAATGCTGGTCTTCTTTATACTCACCTAACACCGGATACGAAATTAAACCGTCACTTTTCGACGCCCGGCTAAACTTTCCACGTGACAAGGCAAGTGACCTGTGAGAATTGGCTCCCTGAACAGAATTCGGAAAATACTTCTGTAAATAAATAGTACGCCCGCTAAGAAACTCAATGCTCCTTCCATCTCCGTACTTGAAACGCAGAGGAGTTAATTTGCCGCTTTCTGTCTCGCAATCCAATTGTACCGGCAGATCCACGCCTCTATTTTGATAAGAAAGCAGATAACGCCGCCACAGTGTACTTTTATAAAAAGATTCCACTTTTTCCAGTAAACGACTATATTTAAATGCTTTTCCATCAACATAGCGTGTGATGTCATCAGTCACATTGCGATAGGTAAATACTATGGAATCATTATATACGCTTCCAGCTTCTCCATACAGAATCTTACGAATATAAGGTAAATTATCAACCTGAGTATAGTCATATTTAATAGTTCTACCTTTACGGTTCGTATATGAAGTCATCACGTAGCTGAAAGGAGCTTGCGCAAAGGCTTCAAACAAAGCGATGTTTCCATCTGGATAACGAGCTTGCAATGAACCGTTCGCCAATTTTTTCACTTTCACGAATCCCTGTTCGCTTTGCCAACTATTCGTACCAGTTTTTAACAAGCGGATACCATCCAACATCAACTTATCTTCGTTCAAAGAGAGAGGAGATGATTTTCCATCATAATAGATTGTTCCAGCCACGTGGGTGATACCGGAGAGCCCACTGATATTCCACCCATACCCCAATGCGCTTTCACGTTGTTGGCTATTGTAACAGAACGACAAACGGGGGTGAAAGTCTTCCGGATCAGGATGAATATCGATTGCCACCTGATAGGTAACAGCTCCCGTGGGAGTAAGGGCGTATTGAATAGGTATTTCACCTACTTCGTACCCCGTATTAGCGTAGTCATTACCACCTTCTAATGTTGTTGCGCCCTGCGCTTTTGCAGAAAGGGCCGTCAGTGAGGCGATTATTAAAATAATGAATCTTTGTATCATATTTTTCATATATATTGCTATTTCTTATTAGTTTTAATTCGATTACCCGACTGATCGTATTGGTACCATACCGGGCTATTATCCGGTTCCTCCGGCAGAATTTCCGGTTCATCAGGAATGCCAGGTGATAAATCGGCTATAATAGTTATTCCCAGTTCTCCATTGGGAACAGAACCATTCATGTATTTATATCCTGCAGTAATAATAAAATAGGTGCCGGCAGGTAAATTTTTCAAATGGATATAAGCAAGTCCATGAGAAGCACCTTCAGGGATACCAAGCTTCTCCGGATCAAAATCCGGGGACATAAAGTCTCCCTCTTCAAAAATTTCGACCTCTTCTATGTTTACATCACTGTCTGGCTGAAGTTCAGAAAGGAGTCGATATACAAACAAGGAACTAAATCCCATGCGTGAGTTCCAGTTATGGACAATTACATTTCCCGAAGCCGGAATCTCCATCCGATAAAAAACGGCATTCCCTTGAGTCTTCTGATAATGGCTGCTCCCTTTAGGCATGTAAATGAAGCTATTATACCAAGGTGGCACTTTCCGTGTATCGCGTACATCCGTAAATATCATTTTTCCAATGTCGAATGTCACTGGTATTGCGTCATAATAATAGGTACCATCTTTTTCTACGGTTTGCGCCTGCAGTCCCAATCCCCAAAATACTGCTAATAATATGAATATAATTCGTTTAGTCATTGTGTTTATTGTTATAATTCACTATTGGATAATTCTACAAAGCCCCGCCATGCCAAACTGGCGCGCACAATTTTGCATAGTGGGGATTATTCAGCATTTCTCTTTTACAAATTCATCGCATTAGCGCCTAAAACGCCTGCCAAAGCCGAAGCCACTGCGATAACCACCTTCAGGATCATATCCCATACTGATTTCTTCATTGCCATCATTTACCTCCTTTCTGTTCTTTAATGTGTTGTGTTACTCTGTGTTTCTCCGTACTTCCAGTCTCATCAGTTCTATCGGCAAATTCTCCGAACTCCTTGAATTCCTTTGCCACATCGAAGCACGGGCACTGTTTAATCCACTCTTCCGGTTCTATCTCACCGTTTCCGTTCAAGTCCGGCGAAAGATCCCGGTGTCCGCAGACCCGGCAGCCGGAAAATTTCTCCTGTAGTTGCCCGACGAGTTGCCGGAGCGTAGCCCGCTGTGCCGGGGTCCGGGTATCTGCCGGGCGTCCCCGGCAGTCCAGACCACCTTCATAGCAGATACCTATCGAGTGAGCGTTGAAACCTTTGGCGTGTGCTCCGATGCGTTCCACGGGCCGGGTAAGGTGCACTGTTCCATCCTTGCGGATGTAGTAGTGATAGCCTGTTCCGTTAAATCCGCGACGCCGGTGCAACCGGTCCAAATCTTCCGGAGAAAGTATACAATCCTCCCTCGTAGCGCTGCAATGCACCACAATCAAGTTGATAATCCTCATGTTAGTGGATGATTTCTAGTTTAGTTAAAAGCCAAATGTTTAGTTAAGCCTACGACGTTTGTCGTTTACATTTTGTGTACTCTTCACTGCTGTGACGCCATTTATGCAGCCGGATCGGGCGCTTCTCCGCCTCCTTCATTACCGCCTCCACCGGGCTTGTCGCTTCCACCGGAGTTGCCGCCTTCCGCACTACCCGCATCGGAAACAAGTTTATCATAACGGGCACACTTCGCACCGGTCACCATCGAACGGGTAGCGGTAGTACGGTCA
>ULWJ01047634.1_pt1 | contig 11748 bp, 8 predicted proteins | sample 1960221 | NCBI WGS metagenome assembly ULWJ01 (sample SAMEA4835809, study PRJEB28245) | human gut metagenome | biome: gut microbiome; material: fecal sample | place: Denmark | collected 2008 | reverse complement strand
AAGCCGTAGAGTTCCGCGACAGACTGGCAGGCAGACTGAAAGAAAAGGGATACGACATCGACACCATTCCCATCTTCCAGATCGGTGCCACCATTGGCGTACACACCGGACCTTATCCGTTGGGAATCGGTGTCGTGAAGAGAGCTATTTAAAATTTATTTCACCCTGGCAGGCATTTAATAATTCCTGCACATTTTCAAAAGCATAGTCCGGCAGATATTGGGTATTCGGCTCCCCCTCTGGAGTCAGAATATCCTTTTTTTGTGCCTCGCCGGTGAAGAGAACACAGGTGTCCACACCACCGTTGATGCCGCAGGCAATATCGGTGTACAGACGATCGCCAACCACCAGAGTCTCCTCGGGAGTGAAGCCGGAGACTTCAAGGCAAAGCTTTACGACCTCTTTGCTGGGCTTGCCCAGATAGATGGGCTGTTTGTCTGTGGTGGCGGTGATCATGTCGCAGATGGCACCGCAATCGGGGATAAAGCCGAAGTCGATGGGGCAGCGCAAATCCGGGTTGGTGCCGTAGAAAGGAACATCCTGGGTGAATAAAACCTTGCAGACTTCGGTAAGCTTTGCATAATTTAATTCACTGTCATAGGCAACGACCACGCAGTCAATGCCGTCCTCGCAGACCTCGGTTACCCAGAGGCCATTCTTTCGCAGTTCCGCCACAAAAGAAGCGGTTCCCAGCACGAAGATTTTCTTGTCTGCATAATTCTTCTTCAAAAAACGCAGCGTCATATAGCCGGAGGTGATGAAATGATCCTCCGTGCTGTCCAGGTGAAATGCATCGTAGAATTTTTTCACATAGTCCAGTCCGCTTTTTGTGGAATTGTTGGTAATGTAATAAGCCCTGCCGCCGATGGCCTGAATGTAGCGGAGAAGATTCGCACTTCCCTCATACAAGGTATCGCCTACGGCAATGGTGCCGTCGATATCGAACAGGAAAAGCTTTTTATCTTTCAGACGAGCCAGCTTTGCGGCATCGCTGTAAATGTGCTTCGGGTCAAAAGTATCCATAATTATCCTCATTTCTAAGCATCAAACGCTCAGGTTCATGTTAGCAACGAATACCCCCACTGTCAAGGAAAAGACGGCTTCTGGAGGGAAACGTGAGTGGAATTGCGGAGGCATTTATGGTATGATGGGCATAGGCATGAGCTGTGTTGCCTGTGGCTCTTATGGAATTCGACAGATTGCATACAAGATTGCGCAAGGGACATGGGAAATAGGATGAAGTGATTTAACGACTACAATTAAAAAGGACAACATTACGGTTATGGACGAAAAGAAAGATAAAGGTTTACAGGGAAATGAGAAAATAGAGGAGGCAATTCTGGCATTACAGCAGGAGCCGACAGAAGAACTTCTGGCTCATGCTCTGACGGTGGTGCGCAGACGTATGCGGGAGCAGGGACAGCTTATCGTGGCGGTGGAACCGCCCTCAGCAGATGTGCAGGAAGCGGTGACACAGGCCGCCGGAACTGCCATGCGCCTGCAGGCGGTGCAGACCTCCGATGGGAAAAAATGGTGGTCGGCCTTCACCGGATTTGAGGAAGAATTAAAGGGAAGCGGCAGCGTAATGTCCACTTTTCTCACGGATATGGAGCAGCTGTTCCGCATGACGTTGACTGCCGATGATATCGAGGGTGTGATCCTGAATCCCTGGAACCGGACGTTGATGCTGGACAAGCGGTTCCTGCATATTATTCTCGGAGAATAGCAAAAGAGGGAGAAGCGGAGCATGACAGAGAGCTATGAACTGCCCGTGCTTTTTACGGACGATGAATGCAAGGCTTATGCCGCATGGGGCATGAAAAAAGAAAAAGTACTGATGCCGTTTGCCCTGATCACTATACTGATCTATATGGTAGCAACCGTGCTGGTAGTGATGAAGGTCTGGGGTGTGCGGGAGAGTGACCATCTGCTGTTCCAGATGCTGTTGTGGGGTGACTGGATTCCGGAACTGACGGGAGCGCTGGCGGTTTTCATGACGATCCTGTTACTGGGACCGTTGAACTTTATACTGGATAAATTATGGAAAAAACCGGCAGAGCCCATGTGGCTGTGTGTAGTACCGGAGGGTGGGACTGTGAAGGTCACTGCCGTGAGAGGTCTGGAAGGTAATCCTCGTACACCGGCAGAGACCTATCCACTGACGGAACTGGAAACCTTTTTAAACCCGGCGGACAACACGATCTGCTATCAGAAGAAATGGTATCGGATCGGGGAAAATACCATAGAAAATATTTATCCGCCGGAAAAACAGCATCCATGGATGGATCACCCGGAAAATAAAGCCAGCGGCATCATCGATGTACAGAGACTTATGGAGATCCTGAAAGGGTACGAAGCGTCTCTGAAGGCTGCCCGGAAGGAATGTGAATGGATGGAAAAGCACGGCGGATAGAACGAATAGATGACAGAAAAGCGGATAAAAATTATGACCGGGATAAGATGGCATAAGACAAATTAGGAAATAGGCAGACAAAATGATAACAATCAGAAAATTTGAAGCAAAAGATGTAGCAAGAATGGCAGAAATCTGGAATCAGGTGGTAGAGGATGGCGTGGCATTTCCTCAGGAGGAAGGACTGACAGGGGCAGAGGCCGCAGAATTTTTTGCCGCACAGACGGTAAGTGCTGTGGCAGAGGATGAACAGGGCAATGTGAAGGGACTATATATTCTGCACCCCAACAATATCGGCAGAGTAGGGCATATCGCCAATGCCAGCTATGCAGTGGACAGAGCCTGCCGGGGAGAGCATATCGGCGAACTGCTGGTAAAAGACTGTCTGGAGCAGGCAAAAGCAAACGGTTACCGCGTATTGCAGTTCAATGCGGTGGTGGCTTCCAATATCCATGCGTTCCATCTATACCAGAGACTGGGATTCGTGGATCTGGGCATTATTCCGGGAGGCTTCCTCAATAAGGACGGTGTCTACGAGGATATCCATGTGATGTACCATAATCTGGTAGAAGATTAAAAAGATGTGACTTCCGGTGATAAATTATTTAGATTGCAGATGGTGTCCTGAAAATGGGACAAAAAATATAGATAATAACAGTAGGACTGACAGGAAAGGGAAAATATGAAACTGATTTCATGGAATGTGAACGGGCTGAGAGCCTGCATGCAGAAGGGATTCCTGGATTTCTTTCAGGAAACGGATGCAGATATTTTCTGCTTGCAGGAGACAAAATTGCAGGAGGGACAGATCGCACTGGATCTGCCCGGATATCATCAGTATTGGAATTACGCAGAGAAAAAGGGCTATTCCGGCACTGCAATTTTTACAAAGGAAGAGCCCATACAGGTGACTTACGGCATCGGCGTGGAGGAACACGACCATGAGGGCCGGGTGATCACTGCAGAGTATTCGGAGTTCTATTTTGTGACAGTCTATGTACCGAACGCCCAGAGAGAACTGACGAGACTGGAATACCGCATGCAGTGGGAAGCGGATTTCCTGGCGTATCTTAAGAAGCTGGAAGAGAAAAAACCGGTGATCTATGCGGGAGACCTGAACGTGGCGCATCAGGAAATCGACCTGAAAAATGCGAAGACCAACCGTGGCAATGCGGGCTTCACTGATGAAGAGAGAGCCTGCTTTTCGAAGGTACTGGAGAACGGATTTATCGATACGTTCCGCTATTTTTATCCGGACCTGACCGGGGTGTATTCCTGGTGGTCTTATATGTTCCAGGCGAGAGCAAAAAATGCCGGATGGAGAATTGATTATTTCGTGGTATCGGAGTGTCTGAAAGACCGTCTGGCGGATGCGAAGATCCACACGGAAATTTTGGGATCGGATCATTGTCCCATTGAACTGGATCTGAAATAAACGGACAGCATAACGGAGGAGACTTATGAGCTTACGTTTCTGTTTTGGCCCTTCCGGGTCGGGCAAAAGCCACAGAATCTATGAAGAGATCATGCAGCGGGCGGCAGAGGAACCGGGCAGGAATTTCCTGATCATTGTGCCGGATCAGTTCACCATGCAGACCCAGAAGGATCTGGTCATGCGCAGTGATCGGGATGGCATCCTGAATATCGATGTCCTGAGCTTCGGCCGACTCAGCCACCGCATTCTGGAGGAAGTGGGGACCAAAGAGATGCCGGTACTGGATGACACCGGCAAAAGCCTGGTGCTGCAAAAAGTGGCGGCGGATCTGAAGGAACAGCTTCCGGCCATGGGAAGTCTCCTGCACAAGCAGGGCTATATCCATGAGGTGAAAAGTGCGATCTCCGAGTTCATGCAATACGGTATCAGCACACAGGATATGGACAAGCTGATCACCAGTGCACAGAAGCGTGGCGCGCTGGCCATGAAACTGAAAGACTTAAAGACTCTGTACCGGGGCTTTCAGGATTATATCAGGGATCATTTTATCACCACCGAGGAGACACTGGATGTACTGCGCAGATCCCTGTCCAAATCAAAGATCTTAAAGGGCAGTGTAGTGGTGTTTGACGGCTTTACGGGATTTACTCCAATACAGAACCGGCTGATCCAGGAACTGATGCGCGTGTGCGCAGAGACCATCGTTACCGTGACCATTGGAGTGGGAGAGGATCCGTATAAAATGGATGGTGAACAGAAGCTGTTCCATCTGAGCAAGAAGACGGTGGCGGATCTGGAAAAGCTGGCAGCGGAGGCAGAGGTAGAGCGGGGAGAGGATCTCTTTGTCAAGGGGGGGCCCAATCGCTTCGCCAAGGCACCGGCATTACACTATCTGGAACAGAATCTGTTCCGGTATCAGTATGAACCGTATGCGGGAGAACAGCAAGAGATCCATATGTTTGAAGCCCTTTCCCCCAGAGAGGAAGTCCACCAGACAGCGCTGTACATCCGGCACCTGATCAGAGAGCAGGGGATGACCTACCGGGACATTGCCGTGGTCATCGGAGATCTGGAAGGATACGCTTCCTATGTGGAAACAGAATTCGGACAGCTGGAGATCCCATGTTTCCTGGACCGTACCAGAGGGATCGTGCTGAATCCCATGATCGAATATATCAAGAGCGCATTGCAGCTGTATATTAAGGATTTTTCCTATGATACGGTGTTTCATTTTCTGCGCAGCGGCATGGCGGATATTTCCAGAGAAGAGATTGATGAGCTGGAAAACTATGTGATCCGCACCGGGGCGAGAGGCTATCGGACCTATAGCCGTCTGTTTACCCGCAGAACGGAAGAACTGCAGGGAAATGCGGAGGGGAGCGAACAGGCGGAAGAGAAGACCATGGAGCGTCTGAACCGTATCCGGCAACAGTTCATGGATGCGGTGGAGATTCTGCACATGGGAAGCCAGGAAAAGGCTGGAGACTATGTCAGCCATCTGTACGATTTCCTGGAACAGAATCAGGTGCAGCAAAAGCTTTTGAACTATCAGCAGCAGTTTGAAAAAGAAGGAGACTTATCCAGAGCCAGAGAGTATGCACAGATTTACCGGCTGGTCATGGATCTGCTGGATCAGGTCTATGAACTGTTGGGAGAGGAAGAAATCTCCAGACAGGAATTTGCGGATATTTTAGAGGCCGGTTTCGGCGAGATCACTGTCGGTACGATCCCTCAGAACGTGGATCGTATCGTGGTGGGCGATATGGAGCGAACCCGTCTGAAACAGGTGAAGGTATTGTTTTTCCTGGGAGTCAATGACGGAAATATTCCGAAAAATGCTTCCAAGGGCGGGATCATTTCGGATATGGATCGGGAATTCCTGATTGAATCCGGGACAGAGATGGCACCCAGCCCGAGACAGCAGATGTATATCCAGAGATTATATCTGTATCTGAATATGACCAAGCCCTCAGAACAGCTGTATCTGTCCTATGCCAAGGTAAACAGTGAAGGAAAGGGCATAAGACCTTCCTACCTGATCGATACGGTGCGGAAGCTGTTCCCGGCAATGTGCGTGGAGTATCCCCAGAACCGCAGCCGCCTGGAACAGATCGAGGGCAGACAGGAAGGTGCCAGATATCTGGCGGAGGAACTGCGGGAATATGTGGAAGGAACCCTGCCGGAAGAAGAGAGGCAGGACTTCTATCTCATGTACCGTGCCTACGAGGCGGATGCGGCGGGCAGAGACTTGCTGACCCGGGCGGCATTTCGCAGATACAGGGAGAGCGGTCTGTCCCGGATCGTGGCCAGAGCATTGTACGGACAGCAGCTGGAAAACAGTGTCAGCCGTCTGGAAACTTATGCTGCCTGTGCCTGCAGACACTTTTTGCAATATGGTCTTTCCCTGCAGGAACGGGAAGAATTCGGCTTCAAGGCTTCGGATATGGGTACGGTATATCATGCAGTACTGGAAAACTTTGCAGGAAAACTTGCAGAATCCAACCTGACATGGTGGGATTTTACGGAGGATTTTGCAGCCAAAGCCGTCAAAAAATCCGTGGAAGCCTATGCGGCAACCTACGGGGAGACGGTATTATACAGCTCTGCACGGAATGAATATGCCATTACCCGCATGAGCAGGATCCTGACCCGCACAGTGCTGACCTTGCAGAAACATTTGAAACAGGGCAGTTTCCAGCCAGATGATTATGAACTTTCTTTCCGGTTTGCGGAGGATCTGGACAGCATTCATGTGGATCTGTCTGAGGACGAGAAGATGCATTTGCAGGGACGGATCGATCGTATCGATGTGTCGGAAGATGCAGAGCATGTCTACGTCAAGGTCATTGATTATAAGTCCGGCAACCGGAAATTTGATCTGGCGGCATTGTATTACGGTCTGCAGTTGCAGCTGGTGGTATATATGAATGCAGCCATGGAGATGGAGAGCCGAAAGCATCCGGATAAGGAGATTGTTCCGGCGGCACTTCTGTATTATCACATCGATGATCCCACCATAGAGACACCGGTGGAGCTCACGGATGAGCAGATCAATGAACAGATCCTTGCAAAGCTTCGTATGAACGGTGTAGTAAACAGTGATCCTGAGGTCGTGGAGCGGCTGGACCGCTATATGCAGGATAAGTCTGTGGTCATTCCGGTGGAGAAGAAAAAGGATGGAAGCTTCAGTGCCAGATCCGGTGTCTTAAGCCGGGAGGAGATGCAGCTGATATCTTCTTATGTAGATGCCAAGATCCGCAGCATCGGGCGGGAGATCCTGGACGGAAAAATAGCAGCCAATCCCTATGAGAAAGGCAATGAAGAGGCTTGTACTTATTGCGCCTATAAAAAGGTCTGCGGTTTCGATGGCAGTATTCCGGGCTATGAGAAGAGACAGCTGGAAGATCTGGATAAGCAGGCGCTGATGCAGCGGATGCAGAAGACCGTGGAAGCTTAGGGCAAAGGGTGCCCGGCGGGAGTGTGTGCCTGACAGGAAGCTCGAAGAGAAAGCGCCCGCTGCCCAGAGGAACAGGATGGCAACAGGAGAAAAGAAACAGGAACAGAGGTAGCGTATGGGAATGAATTTTACACCGGAACAGCAAAAGGTAATCGAACTGCATAACAGCAACATTCTGGTATCGGCGGCCGCGGGAAGCGGTAAGACGGCGGTACTGGTAGAGCGTATCATCCGTATGATCTGTGAGGGGGAGCATCCGGCGGACATTGACCGCCTGTTGATCGTGACTTTCACCAATGCGGCGGCTGCGGAGATGCGGGAGCGTATCGCAGCCGGGATCGCCGCCAGACTGGAAGAGGATCCGGGGAACGACCATATCCAGAAGCAGTCCGCCCTGTTACACAATGCCCAGATCACCACGATCGACAGCTTCAGCCTGTTCCTGATCCGGAATCATTTTAATGAGATCGGTCTGGATCCGGATTTCCGTGTGGCAGACGAGGGTGAGATCAAGCTGTTGCAGCAGGAGGTGCTGGGACAGCTGCTGGAGGATGCCTATGCGGGGAAATTTGTTCCGGATGATGTTCCGACGTCCCGGGAAAACCGTGACAGCGGAGCGATGATACCGGAGGAAGCGTCAGGCAATGATTTTGCGGAAGAGGTTCCGGGAAAACGTGACAGGGAGGACCCATCCCGGGAGGCACGGGAACGTTTCCACGCCTGTGTGGAATATTTCTGCCCCGGCGGCAGAGAGAGCGTGCTGGAACAGCATATCCTGAACCTGTCCCGCTATGCCGGAAGTTTTCCCTGGCCCGCAGAATGGCTGGAAGAGCGTAAAAACGATTATGCGGCGGGAGATCTGGATGCCCTGCTGCACAGTGATTACGGACAATATCTGGCAGAGCGTGTGAGCCGTGTCCTGCAAGGGTGTCTGGAAAAACTGGTGGAAGTGAAAAAGCTGTGTGAGCTGCCGGACGGTCCATATATGTATGGAGAACTGACAGAAGCGGAGAGCGAACAGCTGGAACGCCTGGCGGCCTGCAAGGATTTGAAGGAACAGGCAGCAAAGGTTCCAGCAGTGACTTTCGGCCGTCTTTCTTCCAAGAAGGATGAGAGCGTGGATCCCGCCAAACGGGAGCTGGCGAAATCCATCCGTAATAGCGTAAAAGACACGCTGGCGGATCTGACGGAACAATATTTCAAGACACCGTTAGAGTTGGTGGTGGAACAGGGAAAAGCCTGCAGGGAGCCGCTCCGGATGCTGCTTAACCTGGTGCTGGAATTCGACAGAAGGCTTCTTGCGGCCAAACAGGAGCGACATCTGATCGACTTTTCCGACATGGAGCACTATGCATTACAGATTCTGCTAAAACGGAAAAAAGTGGAAAAGACCGGCGATGCAGGGACGGACAGCGCCGGTGATACAGGAATGGACAGCACCGGTGTGAAATATGACATTGTGCCAAGTGACGTGGCATTGGAGTATCGCCAGTATTTTCAGGAGATCCTCATTGACGAATACCAGGACAGTAATCTGGTACAGGAATATCTGTTAAGTGCCATCTCCGGGGAAGCGGAGGGACATTATAACCGCTTCATGGTAGGTGATGTGAAGCAGAGTATTTATAAATTCCGTCTGGCCAGACCGGAACTTTTCCTGGAAAAATACGACACCTATCAGGAGAGTGGGGATCTGTGCCGGATCGACCTGGCGAAGAACTTCCGAAGCCGTGTGCAGGTGGTGGATGCGGTAAACGATGTGTTTTCCCGCATCATGAGCCGGGAGATCGGCGGCATTGCCTATGATGATAAGGCAGCATTGTATCCCGGGGCCACATATCCCGCCACAGAGGATCCTGCATACGGCAGTGAACTATTACTGATCCGTAAGCCGGAGAAGGGGGATGGTGCGGAAGGCGGCAGCGGAGAACAGCGTCCCGACGGGGCAAGAGGTCCCGTGGACTATGACAACGTAAGACAGCTGGAAGCACTGGCTATTGCGGCACGTATCAAGCAGCTGAAGGGCAGTCTGAAAGTCATGGAGAAGGCTACGGGAGAATTGCGCCCGGTGCGGTACTCGGATATGGTGATTTTGCTTCGTACCACCAGTGGCTGGGATGAGGAATTCAAGAAAGTACTGGAACAGCAGGGAATCCCTGTCTACATTACATCCAAGACCGGATATTTCGGGGCCCTGGAAGTACAGGAACTGCTGCAGTTTTTACGAGTGCTGGACAACCCGAGACAGGATATTCCGCTGTTTGGCGTGATGCAGTCGATCTTCGGAGGCTTTACCCAGGAAGAGATCGCCCGGATCCGCAGCGGAAGCAAAGGGCATTCCCGGAAGAGAATGACACTGTATGAGGCATTGAAAGAAGTGGCGCAGAGTGGACGGATGGCGGAAGCGGGAGAAGATGCATCAGCGGGCGAAAGCGCCGGGGAAGAAAACGCCGGGGCCGGACAGTACTGGCAGCGCGCATTGGAAGCTGCAACAGTACCGGAGGACATGGAACCGGAGACAGAACTTTCCCAAAAGGCAGATACTTTCTTACAACGTATTGATCATTACCGTGATCTGACTCCCTTCACCTCCATCCGCGACCTGCTGCAGCGGATCCTGGACGATTACGATTATCTGAACTATGTGACGGCACTTCCTGCTGGCAGCAAGCGCCGGGCCAACGTGGAGATGCTGCTGACGAAGGCTTCTGCTTTTGAGAAGACCAGTTATTTTGGACTGTTCCATTTCATCCGTTATATGGAACAGTTGGAAAAATACGATGTGGATTACGGTGAGGCGGATACCCTGGACGAAAATGCCGATGTGGTGCGGATCATGAGCATCCACAAGAGTAAAGGTCTGGAATTCCCCGTGGTATTTGTCTCCGGGCTGTCGAAGCGTTTCAACATGCAGGATGCGAACCAGTCCCTGATCGTGGATATGGATCTGGGAGTAGCGGTGGACTATGTGGATTCCGGCCGCCGCATTAAAAATAAGACCCTCCGCCGGGCTGTTCTGTCAGCGAAAATGAAGGAGGACAATCTGGCGGAGGAACTGCGTGTGCTTTACGTGGCACTGACCCGTGCCAGAGAAAAACTGATCCTGACAGCGGTGTTGGATAAGGCGGAGGAAAAATGGGAGCTGTCCCGGATGACAGGACAGGAGAAGCTGACCTATCTGGATTTCTGTGAGGCGGGGAGCTATATGGATTTTCTGCTGCCGATCCTGCCTAAGACAGGAATTGCAGTAACAACGCTGGGAACAGAAGACCTGGTGGCAGAGGAGATCAGGGAACAACTGCGCATGGGAGACCGCAGGGAACTGTTGCAGCGTGTGACGGACGGCGAGACTCCTTTGCCTGGGAACCCGGAGGAGAACGAACGAAAGCTTGCGAAACTGCGGGAGCGATTTGCCTATGCCTATCCGTATCCCGGCCTGCAGAAGCTCTATACCAAGACCACGGTATCGGAACTGAAGATTGCGGCCATGGCGGAGAAGGATGAAGCGGCATTTCATACCTTCGAAGAAAAAGAAGTGGTGCCTTATATCCCGGCTTTCCGCAGAGAACAGGAAAAGGTCAGCGGAGCCGTCCGCGGTAACGCGTTCCACCGGACCATGGAACTGTTGGACTTTTCTTATCTGTTTATGGAATCCGGACTATTTGCCGGATGCCCTGGGACTTATGAGGAATACCGTCAGGGCCTGGATACGGACCGGTTACAGGTACGTCTGAAGGAATTCCTGCAGCGGGAGACAGCTTCCCTACGACTGACAGAAGAGTATGCGCAGGCCGTAAGCCTTCCCAAAATCCGGCATTTTCTGGAACAGGAGCTGGCCTACCGCATGTGGAGAGCTTTCGAACAGGGCCTTTTGTACAGAGAGCAGCCCTTCGTGCTGGGCATTGATGCGAAGCGCCTGGATCAGGACCTTCCTGAAGGGGAAAAGGTTCTCATTCAGGGTATCATCGATGTCTTCTTTATAGAAAACGGAGAGATCGTCCTGTTGGACTACAAGACCGATGTGATCGATTCCCTGCAAGCCCTCTGGAACCGCTACAGCGTCCAGATCCAATATTATGAGGAGGCACTGACGAAGCTGATGCAGCTGCCCGTGAAGGAGAGGATCCTGTATTCCTTCTATCTGGAAAAATACGAGTAAAAAAGCCGGAGTAAATGGAGGTTTCATATGAGTCAATATTTTGATTTATCAATAAGAAGGATTGAGATAAAGAAACCAAAAAGAGACTTGAAACCTGTTATTAAATTACAGGATGAAGTTAATAAGACTTTGTTGCATGATGAATATTATTATCCTACAGATGAAAGAACTATACAGGAATGTTTGGATGGTGATTATATCTTATTAGGCGTAGATAATGATGTCGGGGTCAAAAGCCCCCGACTTTGATGCCTACGGATTGTTCCGTGCTACGCACTCCCACA
>ULWJ01047472.1_pt1 | contig 11755 bp, 5 predicted proteins | sample 1960221 | NCBI WGS metagenome assembly ULWJ01 (sample SAMEA4835809, study PRJEB28245) | human gut metagenome | biome: gut microbiome; material: fecal sample | place: Denmark | collected 2008 | reverse complement strand
GTATCCCCCTCACTGGTATATTCCTGAGGATAGGCGGCACACAGTGGTCCGTGCCTATTCTTAATATGGTCAGCCAACCAAGGTTTATCCATGATCTGTTGCAACTCTTTTGAATTTTTACTAAATCTGTTCTTAAAATAATAATCCACACTCATGTAATCCCATACATATCTCCATCCTCCATCATGATCCGGCGCGCCCGATTCATAAATAATGATTTCAGGAAGATTCTGTTCTATCCATTTTCCACCGCCGTCCTGATACCAAATACAATATAATCTGGCTTTTGATACCGCTTTTGCCCATTCTGCAGCAGAATATTTCTGCTTGATCTGCCATAAGGCATTGGCCTGGGTGTTGGCTCCGCCCCATGCTAAAATATGAACAGGCCTCGGATCAGAATCAAGCAATGTCCTTATGATGAGCTGTGCCCCCTCGCTATCAGACAGTAAAGGAGGCAATTTATGCAAGTCCTCTCTGTTCTCATTACCAACCGCCAAGACACTTAGCAAATATTCAGCATCGGGATAATCGGGATTATGTTTCCTCAAATTAGGCAGACATTCCGCATATTTGGCAATTTGTGATTCGATCCATTTATCTTTACTATGTCCGTCTTTCTGTACCCCATTGACTTGAACAATGCCTGCGACATCATAATCAGAAGAATACATAAGAAAACGAATCATAGAACTTTGATCGTCAATCTCACCATCCGTAGTGACAATAACCCGGGGCTTCTCCTGCTGTCGGGCAACAGCAGATAACATTGACACAAACAAAAAAACAATACAGCATAAAACAGGGGGCATTTTCATATTACAAACTGTTAAATTAGTAGGCCAACACATTCCAAAGATCTCTGATACGTTGTTCGGGGTCCCATTTGCCATTGAATGTCCACTTGGCGGTAACGCCATGAAACTCCGGAGCATTCTCCGCCTCCTTCAAATTATCGTTTAACCAGCCACTATGCCCTCCTTCACGGGTACAACCATAATAATAGGTACGTAGCCCCCACGGACAGGGATCAAGCACTTTATCCGAATAAGCATAATGAATATTCCCGTCAAGCACATTCTTCGACATTTTACATTTGATGAGATAAAACTGGGAATCATGATGATAGCGTCCTAAAAGTGTCGGTGTCTTAGCATCAAATGAAGAATTGGTAATAACCAGTTTCTTGTTCTTGTCACCTCGTCCGTCATGCCAAATCATGGCACGGCTATCACCATAAAAATGGCAGCGTGTGGCATAGCACCATCCGCGAGGACAAAGAAAATCCACACCCGGACAACGAAGATAGAGATCGGCATGATAATACATACCATTGCTTCCGGGTGCCCACAAGGAAAGGGCATCGTTTCCATCGGCCCATACATTACTGTTGATGATAATGGTACGAGTGGCACGTCCAAAAATCGCCATCTGATGGATGGTCGTATTTTCAATGGCAGTTCCGTAATTGTTGTAAACAGTCAGTCCGCTAATAACACAATCATCCGCACCTTCCTGCAACACAATGACACCATTGCCTACCGGACGTCCATGATATTCCGTGATGGCACGTGTCTGGGCTGTTTCAGCCAAGACAATCCGCGTACTGTCACGGTTTTCCCCCACCAAAACAATATTAGGCCTGTCAATAATCACTTTTTGATGATACGTTCCGTTCAACAATAAGATTTTAAAAGGTACTGTCGGAATTTCCGGAGCCTTTTCAATAGCTGCCTGAATACTCTCTCCCGGCTTTACCACCACATCAAAAGCCGTACGCTCTGCCATGGGACGACGATACATTTCAATAAGCCCGTTTTCATTCGCTCCTTTGGTTGCCAGACTGATTGCCACCTTATGCTTCGGATCATATTTGTCCGCCCATGCATTGTATATGGCAAAAAGCTCAGCCGGTCTGCTATTGTACCAACTATATCCGTTACGACGTTCTGTTCCTATTTCTTCCAAATGGCGACGTGGCAGCCCATCACGGTCACATACATACGGTTCACAATATTTCAAATCATAATAACGCGCCCAAATAGGCTTGGCTTGAGGATCTTCCACAAGACGAGTATCCCGCTCACCATTTGCCAGCACGATACGCTCGCATTTCAAACCGGTAAGTTTATACCTGTCAAACCATTTCATGGCTCCGTGAACCGCCCGCTTCACGCGTGCGTCGGGTGCAGGTAATTCCATGAGCAGACGCACAATTCCGGCACTCTCCGCCGAACAATAAGACGGCAACTCATACGCACGTGCCGGTGCAGGCTTCAATGTTTCCCTATCATTCTGCTGACACCACACAGAAGGTTCTCCATCCTTTATAATTTGTGTAGCCAGTATACACTCTATTCCTTTATTAAAGGCTTTTCCCAAACGTACACACAAAGCCTTGTCTATCAAATCATCCTCATAAGGCGCTTTGTGATTCATCATATCACGTATCATATTCAATGTATTGACAATGGCATCGTCATTAAAAGTAATATGTACCTGATAACCACGCGGACCGGGCCAGAATTGCGGCCATCCTCCGTTTTCGTATTGACCACTCAGCAAATATTCCACTCCCTGAAGGAAAGCATCCCGATAACGTATATCCTTAGTCTGCCTATAAAGACGGGCTAAAAAAATCATCTGGGCAGTTGTGGCATTATTATCTATCGTAGAATCATCACGACGTGATTTATCCTTTATCACTTTAGCCAGCTCTTTATCATTCATGCGGCGGGCCATATCTATATTCTTCGGCCAACCGCCCGTACAGCGTTGAAAAGCCAATACATTTTCAGCAATCCGCCGAGCTTCATCTGTCAGAAAGAAAGAATCCTGCTCCATACGTGCTATTTGTTTCCATTCCTTAGGATACGACTCATTATCCTTTTTATGAGCTCTTTGCTGCGCAAAGGAGCCGGTTGCCATGGCAAAAGCCATAAAGCCAATAAACACTTTTTTGAATGTATTTTTCATTATTCCTATATGTTTTGATAAAAACCAGCAAACAAAATTATGCGTTTTCCAATCTGAATACAGAGAATATTTGGTCTTTTTCAGGCAGATTTTGCACAGACATCATCAAACCTATACAATTTTTGATACTCTGCCCCTTTACCTATACATAAAAAAGCCTATCTATCACAGATCGGCTTTTCTATCAAATATCTGTCTTTCAAAATCCAAAGATTCTCAGAAGACATTCACATTATAATAACTATAAAACTTATCAAACCCCATTCTGCTATCTAACAGAACCATTACGCCATTTAGCCGCACCAATGTTCAACTGATAAATTTTTGACTCCATAACTTTACCTGTCTGATTGTAATACAAGTTTACACCATGCTCTCCAGCCGTACCATCAAGTGCATCTGCACGATGCATATATTGATCGTTATCAGCAGTAGCCTTATGTGGTGGATTTGGACTTACCATCAGTTCTAATGGAGAAATATCATCTACAAGAACTTCCAATGTTCCATTTAAAGTAGCAGAACCATTGTTGACCAAGGTGCCAAAATTATTTTTAGTCGCAGTCCATGGATTATTGCTAAAAATTTGTCCGTTGGATAAAAAAGTATTTGTAGAATAATTATTGTCAAAATTCAATGTCACATGTCCGGCTGTACCGTCTGCCATAGTCATTGTCTTACGGATATCAGCTCCTGCCATAGTCATCTTTCGGACATCACCGTCCTGCTTGGTCAAAACAATCAGGTTATTTTTCACCGTATAAGTACTTCCATCTGGAATATTACGCATATTGAAAATATTTCCTGCTGCACGAGTGTTCCAGTTAACCAAAGTATTGTTTTCAAACGTTATATTCCATGCCCCTCCCTTCCATGCACTCTGCTTGGTTTCACTGAAAAATGAAGGGAACGGACAATCATAGAAAGTGTTTCCACGAACCACAAAGTCCTTATATAAATTAGAATTCGCATTATTCCCGGAACCGGCAATCCATGGATAACCTCCGGCACCATTACTATAATAGCCACAGTCAAAGAACTGGTTATCCTCTATCAAGACATGATCCCAAATTTTGTAATTAGGCCCCTGCTCACGAATGAACCCACGTACCAGACGCTTGAAAGTACAATTTTTCACCACAAAACTTTCCAAATGTACAGCCATACCATTAGAAAACATATTAATGAAATAATTACCTGTAGCCGAACCCAAACCGGCAACATTATCACCATAAGTAAGAGCCATTGGACAATCGAAATCAATATCATAAAATTCGAGCATCTTCATATAAATTTCTCCTCCTTCTCCAGCTTGTGGCTGGCGCCCGAACATCAAATTCATAGAATTAACATTAGTACCTGTCATATGCATACCACCTAACAATACTTTAGCACGTTTACCTGCTGCTACATCCTCAGGACGAGTACGAAGAACAAAACCTTTGCAGGTAGTTAAATTATCAAACATACAATAAGTCTTTCCACCTTCCAAATAATAAGTCTGTCCTTCGGCTAAATTTACATCGGAAATGAAGTCTGTTAAAAGGAAATCAATACGCATTGCATTGTATTTCAGAGCAGCCTCGTGCTGTATCAAAGCATTTTGATAAGCTTCATCTGAATCAAACCGGTCACGACTTGGAGCACTTAAGTCATGAGTTACTAAAATAGGCTCTCCCGGTTCTCCGTCTGAGCGGGCAGAACAAGTATTGTAATATGCATCCCATTTTACCTTCACATTCTCGTTGCGAACATTAATCACATAAACAGAGTTTTTCTGAAGTCCGTCAATATCTACATATCCCTTTTCAAAATCCTCATCGGTTAATTTATATTTTCTCCATTTTTCATTCACTGTTGATTCAGGATTATTAGGAGACGGATCTACTTCCAACCACTGATAAACAAAATTATCGTTAGCATCAAGCTGAAATTTTTCACGATAAATAGCCTTATCATCGTCTGATACCCCTTCTGTTACAGTTTTGAAAGCACGATTCAACATCACACGCATAGTAGTCTGTGTAGTCTTAGAAGCATCTACATAGACACAGAATGGAGTTGCATATCGATCAGAAGTGGTAATGCCCATCCATTCTGCCCACTGTCTGCCATCACCATGTCCATACCATTTGGATGCATGTGAAAAATCAGTCACATTATCATCTTTTGTTGATAACACGCGAATAGCAAAACGATAATCAGTGGAATACTGTTGATCTTTAATAACTAAATCAAGGACCTCCGGTCCTACAATGGTATCTAGTAACAAAAGACCGTTTTCGGCAGATGTACCCCAAGCATCTGCACCACCCGAAACATTTGGCTGTAGTGCCTGACGAATCTGGTAGCCCGCACAGTTATTCACTCCATACCAATAAAGATGAATATCATTGCCATTCGGTCCCTCTGCTTTACAATTATAAGCATAGTCATCCCCTTTTCCTCTATTATTATCACAAATGAACATAGTCATCCATTCTCTATCTATATTTGCCATTCCTTTCTCATCATCATCAGAACACGAAATACATGAGAAACCAGAAAATAACATTAATGCATATAAAAATATTTTTTTCATCATTCTGTCCTTTTATAAATTATTTATAGCCATAATAGTTCTTGTATACACCTGCTGAGCGTTGGATAGCCGCATTAGGATAAGGTAAAATATAACGTACAGGAGGTAAATCATTCACCTCAGGAACAGAATTACCATCCAGTGGTGATTCTGTTCCATCTTTGACCAACACAATCATTCCTTGTTCTGTATGACGAATATATCCATAGAATGAATATTTACATTGGTTAGTAGGCTCCGAATCATTGCTCCACTGATAAAATTCCGCCATCTTCCAAGTTGCTCCATCAACAGCTACCAAAGCTGTCGCTGGTTGATTAGCTGATTTATAAGGATTATAAATATAGAGCATATCCAATATCTTATTGGGATAAGGATAGCCATAAACTTGATTTACATCCACACGCCATTCAACCGTTTGTGGAAGAACATGGTAATACATAGATTCGGGAAGATCATCCAAATAAGCACTACCATCATGTTCAGCTATATCATCTTCGAAGCCAGTAGAAGAACCGGCATTAGACATTCCTACAGAAAGATAGCGCAAAAAACTATAAACAATTTCCTGTCCATAAAGATTATTACGGACAAGATCTCTCCAGCGCATATTCTCACCCGCAAACTCCCATTTACGTTCATCAAGCACGGCTTTCAAAAAAGTTTCTTTAGAAGAAGCCACCTGAGCAATATAGGCAGAAACAACACTTTGGTCATCGAATGCCCGTGCATGGACTTGACGAAGTGACTCCTGAGCAGTGGCAGTAGGTCCTTCCAACTCATTAACAGCTTCGGCATTCATCAACAAAACATCCGTATAACGCATATAAGGGAAGTTAATACCTGTATTACTGGCACTCAAATTGGTAAACTGTCCCGCATTCGCCCACAATTTAGACCATTTATTATTATGGACAGTATAATCCGCACGAATCATACAAGAATCCTGAGTAGCATTATTAGCACTGTTACCATAATACCAAAGTCCATTAATAAAATCTCGACGCTTATCATTCTCATCGAATGAATAACGGTAAAAAGCACTCAAACGTATATCACCTTTAGATTCTCCCCATACATTCTTACCCAATGTCTTTCCTTCATTAACGGTTGATGTAGGTCCTTGAGAATACCCTGTATTACCTGTAGACTCCTTAGCAAAAGGAATCTCAAAAATAGGATCACCTTTAGCAATAATTTCAAAATTGCTTTCCTTGGTAAAAATATCTTGATAAGAAGTGCCTACAGAGTGTGTTCCCGAAGCAATAACCAAGCTAGTATATTCTTTTACGATTTGATAATACTTCTGATAATCTTCCGGACGTTTCATCACACCATAACTATTTGCATTATTTTTATCCGGATGAAGTGAATAACCTCCGGCAGTCAATGCAATACGTGCAATTAATGCCCAAGCAAACTCCTTAGACGCACGTTCTACTGTTGTTGTTGTAGTAGAAGACATCTTAGGAGCAATATCCTGCAAATCTTCAATAAGTTTATTTTGGATTTCTTCGCGATTCATTACAGGAATCACATAATTATCACCTAATTGTGAGGCTGGCAGGAAAGTGAAAGGAACATCCCCGAACATCACTACCAGATCATGATAAACCATAGCACGAAGACACTTGGCTTCGCCCAACATCTGCATAACAGCGGTATTCTCTTCATTATAAAGCGGACCAGTTTCTACACCCCGGATAAAACGGTTAGCATCTTCAATAGCTTTATAAGAAGCTCTCCAATATTTATCAATTTCGCCACCTTGATCGTCACAATCAAAACGTGCATAGCTATTATGGGTTGCTACATTACCTGTATACATCTGCATATCAACATCACTGTTCAAATTAAAAGTTTTCTGATAGGCACTGCCATAAAGATCACCTACCAAGATAGAAGCATAAACACCGTTCAACGCACGGCTAATTTCTGTTTCTTGGCTGAACACAAAGTCCTCATTGTAACTTGATGGAGAATCCACGTCAAGGAAATCATTGCATGATATTAGAGTCAAAGTTGCTAATCCTATTATTAAAGTATTTTTAAATTTCATGTGCTTTCAAATTTAGAATGTAATATTAGTACCTAGTACAAAACTGCGACTACGTGGGTAACGGTTATAGTCCATACCACAAGTTAATCCTGTCTGAATATCCACTTCAGGATCATAACCCGAATACCCAGTAATAATAAACAAATTAGAGGCTGACACATAAAAACGAGCTTTCGAAATTCCCCATTTAGAAGTCAGATTTCCAGGTAACGTATAGCCAACAGTCAAATCCTGACAACGCAGAAACGATCCATCCTCGATAAAATAGGAATGAGTTATTTTTTTTGTCACATCCGTCGGATTCCAAAGTGTCCTACCTTCGTTTAATTCACGGTACATATCCAACGAACCATCAATATAGTAACATTTGTACAAGCATTCGCCATCACCATCACGGGTATAACGCCAACCTTTGTCGGCAAATGTGGAAAGCACATTGTAGAACTTATTCTTATTGCTTTCGGATGAGGAAAGCTGGTAAGCTGTCGCATTATTCACATCAAAATCAAGCATAAAGTTGAAGTTCATGGCAAAATCAAAACCCTTCCATTGTCCGCTTAATCCAAAACCTCCCTGCACTTTTGGATTGGTATTACCTATAACAGTACGGTCATCTTCTGTGATATATCCGTCACCATTCAAATCCTTGAACTTGACTTTGCCCGGCAGAGTAGCTATGCCTGAATTAGAATCTCCTGAAATCTGATTGATTATTGTTTTTGGATGTTTCACACCGTCTGCATCCATAATAGGTGCATCTTTCGAAGTTCCGTTTTCAGCGGCCGTTGATCCCCAAGGTACTGCTTGCAAGTTATTAGTGGGATCAAAATAGAATTCATCCATTGAATATAAACCATCATATACAAAACCATAAATAAGTCCTACTTGGTCACCCACCTTCAAACAATAATCATTGTAACTTGATTTCCAACGGTTATTCTGATCCCAAATCACATTGTCTGTACCATTTAATTTATCAACTTTCATTTTATTCATACCTAAAGAAAGATTTGCGGAAAGCACATAATCCCTGCCACTGAGAATATCTCCTGATATAGTTAATTCAACCCCTTTATTAGTTACTTGTCCAATATTTTGCATCTGACTTACATAACCAGTTGCTGAAGGAATGTCCGATTTATAAAGTAAATCTTTCGTCGTATTCCAATAAATCTCCGGAGTAACAGTGAGACGACCATTAAAAAGCGTGATATCAGCAGCAAGATTACGAGTTAATGTAGTTTCCCATTTAATATTTTTATTGGCAAAAGTAGTACCCCCTTGATTACCATACCATTGCTCTCCAAACTGAGTTGCTTCTCCAAATCCAGGTCCGCCGGTAGAATTAACAGTATATAAATAACGCCACATATCATCACTGATACGATTATTTCCTGCCAACCCTATAGCTGCACGAAGTTTTAACTGATCAATCCATTTTATATCTTCCATAAACTTTTCTTCTGAAAGCACCCAAGCGCCTGATACTGAAGGGAAATATCCCCATTGATTACCTGGAGCAAATTTAGTGGAACCATCAGCACGCATAGTTACAGAGAGTAAGTATTTGTGGTTATAGTTATAACTTGCCTGCCCAAAGAAAGAAGCAGTGCGATCTGGAGTCGAAAGTGATGAAGTTGACTCCTGCGGTGTACCGAATCCCATATTATCCCAAGCCTGTCCAGCCTCAAATGCACGTGGGAAATAACGATTCTTTTGGAAGTTCTTCTTATTTTGGCTATGATAAATTTCTTGCCCCAATAACATGGAAAAATTATGCTTATCTTTAATAGAAAAGCCATAAGATGCCGTATTAGTCCAAATATATTTAAAAGACTGATCTTTCTGAATACTTGCTACAGGCAACGAATTATTTTTTGTACCTTCACCTGTCAAGGCACCCCAAAAACGATATTGATCTTTCCAGTTTAAACTAAGAGTGGCTTCTGTACGAAGCACCAATCCTTTAACAGGCTTCCATTCCAATGAAATAGCATTAGTATAGTTATAAGCATACTTATTCTGTTGATTAATGGCAATATCACTTTTCGGATTAGTATAAGTAAACAATGCTTCTTCATCAGGGTCAGCATAAGAAGGATCTATATATCCGAATTCACGTAATCCGTTAGTGGGTCTATAACGGAGTACATCAATAATACCGCCTGTACCAATATTATCACCTCCAGCTCCTTGATCACGGCGAAACGTAAATTTAGGATTGATATGCAATGTCAAATTTTTAGTTATATCAATAGCTGTCTTGATATTCAAATTGGTACGGCGCACACCCGATCCCATAATAATACCTTTATCTTCGCTTTGAGTAAGAGAAGCAGTGAAGCGCATCTTATCTGTACCTCCACCAATAGTTACATTAGTAGAATAATTGATAGGATTCTCTCCCATTACCTCATCTTGCCAGTCATGAGTAGGCAAAGAATAATACATATCCAAATCTTGCGGATTGCCAAAATTAGCACGGAAAAATTTGGCATTGCTAGAACGGCTACCATTACACGCTGACCATTCATATTGATAACGTGCAAACTCTGCTGAATTCATTAAATCTAATTTTTTAGACAAATGACTAGTAGACAAATGGGCATTGAAACTTACCTGTATTTTTCCAGCTTTGGCCGATTTAGTAGTAACAACCACTACACCATTACCGCCCTTAGCTCCATAGATTGCCGTGATAGAAGCATCTTTCAATACATCAATAGAAGCAATGTCTGTAGGAGGAATATCATTGATGTTATCCACCTGAAAACCATCGACAATGTAAAGAGGATCATTGCTCTGGGTCACAGACGTACCTCCACGAACACGAATGTTAATATCTGCCCCTGGAGCACCATCGACCGTAGTTACTTGCACACCAGCTATTTTTCCCTGCAAAGCCACAGCGGCTGAAGTAACTGGTACAGCAGCAATCTTCACACCAGACACGGAACCTACTGAGCCAGTCAGATCTTTACGAGCCCTGCTACTGTAACCCAGCACTACTACCTCTTCAAGCGCTTGTGAATCATCTTGCAGCGTAATTGTCAGTTCTTTTCCGGTAACCGCATCCACTTCTTGCGTTTCGTAACCTACAAAAGAAATAACAATTCTTTTTCCTTTAGACACGGCCAAAGTAAACTTTCCGTCAAAATCAGTTATGGTTCCGTTGGAAGGATTTCCCTTCTCCACAACGGAAGCTCCAATAACGGCTTCACCTGCCGAATCAAGTACAGTACCTTTTACGGTAATGCTCTGAGCAAACATCATCACCGGTATCAGTAACAGCACTGAAAACAGAAGAAGTCTGCTTTTCACTCCTCTTAATTCATTTGTAAATTTCATAATAAAATATTAAGTTAAACAAAAATTTAAAGTCCATTTTTTCCGTGAATGTGAAATAATATAAATCACTATTGTTATTTATATTTTATTCTAAAAGGAAACAATTACAATTTTTATGAGAATAATAGATACTGATTAAAATAGCACACGCATTCTTATAATTTCCGTGTACGCACACAAAACGAGTGAAAAATATTAGATATACAAATTCCCATGCTAAATAAAGCACATCATCAAATACATTAACAGTTATGTTTTCCATTATAATTTAATGTTAGTATTAGAAAATTGGTTTATTTTTATACTATATACGCCACAAATAAAAATAATATTGTTGACTGAACCTAATTTTTGTATTAAAAAAAATTAGTTCAACCAATAATTACAACATAATGAACAAAAAAGACACATTCATCAATGAAAACACGGAATTACATAAAAAAGCAGTGCTATGGACTTGTCCTCCATAACACTGCCACCTCTATTTATCATAACTGACAAACTCCTACAGCTACAAACCTCACTCCTCCTATTTTATCTCATCCCACTTCGGTGGATTCACCTGCATCAAATGACGGACAAAGAAATCATACCGCTTATGTTCGCCAAAATCTTCTCCCATTGTATGATGCGCTCCGGGAATCACGACCAATTCAAAATCTTTATTCGCCTTTATCAATGCATTGACCACCTGCATGGTAGAGGCAGGATCTACATTATCATCCAACTCACCTACCACCAACATCAAAGGACGACTCAACAGATGTGCATTTTCCACATTAGACCCTTCC
>ULWJ01048622.1_pt1 | contig 11778 bp, 10 predicted proteins | sample 1960221 | NCBI WGS metagenome assembly ULWJ01 (sample SAMEA4835809, study PRJEB28245) | human gut metagenome | biome: gut microbiome; material: fecal sample | place: Denmark | collected 2008 | reverse complement strand
ATCAGGACTATGAGGCAGTCCTGGTTGACGAGAGCGGCACGATCTGGCTGACGCCGGGCTTAAAAGACCGATTTATTCCGGTGGATCAGGGGGAGACGCGGGAGATTCGGATATTGTGATTCTGGAACGGATCTAGTATAATGAGCAGAGAAAAGTGCATGCGAGTCAGATTTACAATTTATAACGAAGAGGTCGAAAATACCGTGAATGATAGATTGAAAAAGAAGCTTCTTTGCTTTGAGCGCGCTCTCTCCACATTGGAAGGATACGAGGGATGGATGATAGGCACAACTACACTTCATCTGGACTGGCAGCCCAAACAGGGGGAGAATGAGTTTTGCCATACCAAATTAACTCCAGAAATCATCAAAAAAGGTCGCTCGGCAATCCGGGTCCGCATAGCGGCAGCGGAGGAGGAAAAGGAACGGGAAAATGAGGAGATGGAAGTGCTGCTGGTAAAACCGCGCCAGAGCGTCCTTGTCCCGGAAAAAGAGAAAATGCCGCTCATGAAAGCAATTACGGAACTGGGAAGTGAGGATGATGATACGCTGGCATTTAGCCGCAGCCAGATGGAAGAATATCTCCGGGAGGCGGCAGATACCAATCCGATCCATCAGGGAGAAGCGGCAGTTCTGCCGGGGTTTCTTGTTATGAATGCCTGCCTGCTTCGTCTGTGGAAGAAGGGCTGGATGAAGGGACAGACCGCTCTGGAAGTACGTTTTCTTGCCCCACTTCGTCCTGATGAGGAGGTATATCTGTCGGATTCGGGGCAGGAGGGAAGAAACGCGGTGTATCTGAGAACGAAGCAAGAGGGAAAGGAAATTCTTTCGATTACAGAAAAATAGGGATGCCGATGATAAAGTGGGTGCAGAGGAGCTATGGGTGCATATGTAAACCATTTATAAAAACAAGGTTGACAATCCTCTGAAATTCCGATATACTCTTTTCTAGCAAAGATTCTCTGTGTGTGATTCATAGGAAAATGCATTACACGGCTTAGAATTTTATCACTGAGGAGGTATATATAATGAGTTCAGAGACAAGTGCAGTGAACGTACACGGCGCATGGAGCGCGAAGCGGCTTACACTTTTGGCGATGATGCTGGCTCTTATCAGTGTGTCTTCGTATATTGCGATTCCGCTTCCGTTTTCGGATGCAAAGATCACAGCGCAGACGATGATTGTCAACCTGATCGGTCTGCTGATTGCACCACAGGATACCATTTTAGTTATGGCGAGCTGGCTGCTGTTAGGCTTATGCGGCGTGCCGGTATTCAGCGGCGGAAGCGCAGGACCGGGAAAACTGCTTGGACCGAGCGGCGGTTACTATATCGGATTTCTGGTTGTAGCGTTCCTGATTTCCCTGTTTTGCCGGAAATGGAAAAATGTTGCATTCCAGACAGCGTTCCTGATTGTAGTTGGTATTCCGGTGATTTACGCATTCGGTGCAGGCTGGATGAAACACGTGACCGGACAGCCGTGGGGTGCAGTTATCGTGCAGTCGATAATTCCGTTTATTCCGCTGGACATCGTTAAGTGTGTGGCAGCGGTAGCACTTGGAAAGGCGCTGAAGCGGACGGGCTTATTTGGAAATTAGATAGAAAATAAAGATGGGATGTGGTAGTGAACAGAATCAGCCTTTTAGTGCAGAAATGCAGCCAGGAGGCATGAGGAGTCCGTTGCCGCATCCCTTTAATTTTAATTAGGAATAGAAGAAAAACAGGAGAAAAGTATGAATCACGTATATATTCTGGGCGGTTTGCGCAGTTACATCGGGGTGAAAGATGGAATGTACCGTCATATCCCGGCGGAAAAGCTGGGGGCGGAGGTGCTGCGGGAGGTGGTTTCGCGATTTGAGCTTCCAACCGATGCGATCGACTATATAATAGGAGGAAATGCGGTCGGGGGAGGCGGCAATATCACGCGTCTGGCGGCACTTTCGGCAGGATTTCCAGAGCGGATTCCGGCGGTTACTTTGGATCTGCAGTGCGGGTCGGCGCTGGAGGCGATCAGCGCGGCAGCAGCCAAGATTGAAAGCGGGATGGCGGATCTGGTCATTGCCGGGGGAATGGAGAGTTCTTCGGTACAGCCGTACCGCATGATGTCCCCGAACCATCCGGAGTATGACGGTGGAAAGGTGTATACGGTTGCACAGTTTGTGCCGGGAAAGCGCGGCGAGCAGGTTATGTTAGAGGGCGCGGAGGAGACTGCGATCCGGGAAAATGTCTCTAAGGAAGAGATGGACACCTGGGTGCTCCGGAGCCATAAGAGGGCGGCGCAGGCGCGCAAAGAGGGAATATTGGAGGATATAACGGTTTCCATCGACGGCAGCAGCCGGGATGAGGGAATCCGTCCGACAATGAGCCAGCGTCTGATCGACCGCCTGCCGTATCTGCTTCCAAATGGCACGAAAATCACGGCGGCAAATGCGTGCCTGATGCACGATGGCGCGGCATTTGTGGTACTTTGTTCGGAACGGTTTTTGCGGGAACAGGGACGGAAAGCAGAATGCCGTTTCCGGTTTGGTACAGCGATCGGGGATGATCCGATGATGAGCCCAAAATCAGCCGTCAGCGCTGCTAAGGCGATACTTGCAAAAACGGGGCATTCTTATCAGGAGGTCGATGCTTTTGAGGTCAATGAAGCGTTTGCCGTTATTGATGTTCTATTTGAACGTGCATTTCCGGGGATTGAAGACCGTTATAATATCTGGGGCGGGGCACTTGCCTATGGGCATCCATATGGAGTCTCCGGCGCAATGATTCTGCTGCATCTGATGAAAGCACTGGAACATAAAAATGGGCATTTGGGAATGTGCTGCGTGGCAGCCGCCGGAGGGATCGGAAGCAGTATTCTGGTGGAGAAAGTAATGAAGTAGATGAAGACAGTGCTTGAATGATATAAAAAGTAAATATGGTAAATTTAAAAGCTCAAATTGGTAAAAAGTTCTATATAAAAATAAGTAAAAGACAGGAATTAATCATGAAAGAAATACAGACACAACGTATAAATACATATCTGGATGCGCTCCGGGCATACCCGCCAGAGTGGGAAGCCCTGATCACGGAGAAAGAGCGCTATACGTTCGGGGAGCTCATCGAGGCGGCAGAACGTGTAAGGAAACATCCGAAAGAGATAGAAGAAAAACAGGGAAAACGTCACATCCACTGGATCCAGGAACCGACGATCGCGCATCAGCTTATTCAGTTTCTGGCATATGGAGACGGAAATACGGTTCCGGTGATTGCACCGTCCGATGTAAAAATTTCCGATGAATTGCGTGACGTGATACCTCCGGAAGGGGCATATATGGGTGTGATGACGTCGGGAACCTCCGGTCGTCAGAAAGTATTGTTCCGCTCCTTTGAAAGCTGGCACGATTTTTTTAAGCTTCAGAATAAAATTTTCAAAATGGGAGAGGGAAGCATTACGTTTATGCAGGGGAGCCTGGCGTTTACGGGCAACCTGAACCTTTATATGGCGCAGCTTGCGTCCGGCGGAAGCGTCGTTGCGGCGGATTCCTTTGATCCGCGCCTCTGGAAGCGGATGATCGAGGCAGAACAGGCGACCTGCGTTTATCTGATTCCTGTCAAGCTGCGGGCGCTGCGGCGTATCTATGAGCGGGAACAGGCGGTCAATTACCGGATTATTTCTTTTGTCAGCGGCTCCCAGAGTATGGGCGGTGCGGAGGCAGTGCAGTTTAAAAAGGCATTTCCCGAAGCGGAGATTACATTGTATTATGGCGCCAGCGAGCTGAACTATATTACCTATATCCATGGAAGTGAGATGAAAGAAGATACGACGCTGGTTGGTCGTGCATTTCCGGAGGTGGATGTCTGGATTGAAAACGACCATTTTCATGTAAAAACGCGGTATGGAATCCTTGGAATTGGAAATGACGCGGTGATTGGGGATTGCGGTCACACAGATGCAGAGGGACTCTTCTATTTTGATGGGCGGGATGATGATATCTGCAACATAAATGGGAGAAAAGTGTCATCCCTCCGGGTCGAAGAAGCGGTGCGGACATTTCCGGGAGTGGCAGAGACGGCAGTGAAGGCAGTCCATGAGCATGGGCGCGATTATCTGAAAGTGTGGATTGTGTGGGAGAAAGAAGCTGAAAGGGAAGAAATTGCCGGAAGTGACAGCGAAAAAAGTGGTTGTATCAATATGGCAATTCGGGAATTTTTGGCAGGAAGACTGGCAGATTATGAGATTCCACGCGAATTTGTCTTTCTAAAGGAGTTTCCAAAGACTGAAAGCGGAAAGATTCGTAAAAAAGAACTGTGAAAATTGCTTTTTCCTGTCAAAAAAGAAAATGGCTTATTATGCAAAATGACAAAAGGAAGACATAGGGGCAGCTTATGGAGATGCACTGATGGCAGCGATTGGAGTAGGATTCTACCAAGGTTTTTCAGATTTGCGCCAAGTAATCCAAAAGAAATGTATTTATAAGCCGGATTTAGGACAATAAGCGGGAATCCTCGGCAATTCAATTACCGAGATGAAAGCGCAGGAGTGTGCATATCTGCGCAATGCAAATAGTATAATAATTCTCATCCTTTGAAAAGGCTTTTTGATTGTAATCATTGATATTACAATTGAAAAGCTTTTTCATTTATAGGTTCCCGATAATGTGTAAAAATGAAATTCAATCAACCGGGCAGAATATATGTTCGAAATTCCGCACTTTCCTTGCAATGAAAACTGTGCTATGGTATACTGAAAAGAAGATTTGGAGGCATTTTGAAGCGTTCTTTTTTTGTTTGAACCAGATCTTGAACCAGTGAGAAAAGAAAGGAATTTACCGTGATTTCGTATGTAAAAGGCATCCTGGCGGAGAAAGCAAAGGATCGTATCGTGGTCGAGTCCGGCATGATGGGGATCGGGATTTTTGTCCCGATGTCGGTGCTGGAAGTTTTACCGCCGCTCGGGGAAGAGGTAAAGATATATACGCACCTGCAGGTGCGGGAGGATGATATGAGCCTGTACGGCTTTTTAAGCCGTTCGGATCTGGAGATGTTCCGCCAGCTTCTGGGGGTCAACGGCATTGGTCCGAAGGGGGCACTTGGCATCTTGTCGGCGCTGCGTCCGGAGGATCTGCGTCTTGCGGTTATGACTGGGGATGCGAAGGCGATCTCCCGTGCACCGGGCGTTGGGGCAAAGACGGCACAGCGGATCATTCTCGATTTGAAGGATAAAGTACAGGCAGAGGATCTGCTGACACCGCTGTTAGATGGCAGTGCGGCGGTTTCGCCGGCTGCGGGAAACGGGCTTTCAGGCAATGCGGTGAAGGAAGCCGTGGAGGCGCTGGTGGCGCTGGGATATACGAATGCCGAGGCGGTGAAGGCGGTCAAGAGCGCCAATGTGACGGAAGAGATGGATTCCGAGGCGGTATTGAAGGCATCACTGAAATATCTGGCGTTTTTGTAAAACAACCGATGTGTCGGACATTCGAAATTGCTGGATCATAAAAAATAGTGATGCTTGTGCGTCAGATGAAAATTTGGAATGTGTGGCAGATATGGGAAAATGGAACTGTCATGGCTTAATTGAATGAGAGAGAAAAACAGGAAAGACAGGAAACAAGTATGAGCAGAAGGACGATTACAACCGAGGTGACGGAGGAGGATAAGCGGATTGAGGGAAGTCTCCGCCCGCAGACCTTAGACGAATATATCGGTCAGGAGCGGATCAAATCGACGTTAAAGGTATTTATCCATGCGGCGAAATCCCGCGGCGAGGCGCTTGACCATGTTCTTTTCTATGGACCGCCGGGATTGGGAAAGACGACACTCAGCGGCATTATCGCCAATGAGATGGGAACCCGTATGAAGGTTACTTCCGGTCCGGCAATCGAGAAACCAGGGGAGATTGCGGCGATTCTCAACGGGCTCCAGGAGGGAGACGTCCTCTTTGTGGATGAGATTCACCGCTTAAACCGCCAGGTGGAAGAGGTGCTTTATCCGGCGATGGAAGACTATGCGATCGATATCATGTTGGGAAAAGATTCGACGGCGCGCTCGATTCGTCTGGATCTGCCGAAATTTACGCTGGTAGGCGCGACGACACGTGCGGGGCTTCTGACGGCGCCGTTGCGCGACCGCTTCGGCATCGTGCAGAAGATGGATTTTTATACGCCTGAAGAGCTGCAGACGATTGTCCTGCGGACGGCGGGAGTTCTGAATGTGGAGATTGATAAGACGGGGGCCTATGAGATTGCGAGACGTTCGAGAGGAACGCCGCGTCTGGCAAACCGACTGTTAAAACGTGTGAGGGACTTTGCACAGGTCAAGTACAACGGCGTGATTACGAAAGAAGTCGCGGATTTTGCACTGGATATCCTTGATGTGGACAAGCTGGGACTTGACAACAACGACCGTGCGATCTTACATATGATTATCGACAAGTTTTCCGGCGGTCCGGTCGGACTGGAGACGCTGGCGGCAGCGCTGGGCGAGGATGCTGGGACACTGGAAGATGTGTATGAACCGTATCTTCTGATGAACGGTCTGCTCAACCGGACTCCGCGCGGGCGGATGGCGACCGAAGCAGCGTATCGGCATCTCGGGTATGCCTGGAATCAAGAAAAAAACGGTATTTCTGAGATTTGATATTTGATTGATTTGAAGGTGGTATTTCTGTGTGGGTGACGTGACAACGTCGAACCATATTTATTATAGATAGAAAGAAGAGAATGCGATGGCAAAACAGTATATAGATGTATTAATTGATGGAAAAGTGTATAGCCTGGGCGGCAGTGAGACGGAAGGATATGTACAGCAGATTGCCACGTATCTGAATGGGAAGATTTTCCAGCTCAAGGCGCAGCCGGGATTTTTGAAAATGCCGGAAGATTACCAGAGTATTATGACTTATCTGAATCTGGCGGATGATTATTTTAAAGAAAAAGAGAGTGCGAAGGCACTTGCATCCGACAAAGAGAGCATGGAAAAAGAGACATACCGTCTAAAACATGAGATGGTCAGCACCCAGATGAAACTCGAGAGTCTCCGCAATGAGCGCACCGTCAGCGAGGAAGAACTGGAGACGGCAAAGAAGGCGGCAAAAGAGGCAACTGAGCAGGCGGAAGCTGCTAAAAATGAGGTACAGGCACAGATCGAGCGTGTGAAAAAAGAAGCGCAGGAGCAGATCGAGGCTGTGAAGAAAACAGCACAGGAACAGGTTGATTCTGCAAGAAAAGAAGCGCAAGAGCAGAGCGAGGCTGTGAAGAAAACAGCACAGGAACAGGTTGAGTCTGCAAGAAAAGAAGCGCAGGAGCAGATTGAACGTGCGAAGAGAGAGGTACAGGAGCGCGTGGAATCCGCGGAAAAAGCAGCCCAGGATCGTGCTGCCAGGGCGGAGCAGACAGCCCGGGAGCAGGCAGAAGCTGCAAAGAAAGAGGCATTGGAACAGATTGCGGATGCAAAGAAGGAAGTAAACGATTTCCGTGGAGAAGCAGAGGTTTGGAAACAGGAGGCAGAAGATCAGCGTCTGGCGGTCGAGTCATCCCAGGGTGAAATCGCTTCTTTGCAGGACAAGCTGGAGATTCTCAAACAACAGCTTGAAGAAGCAAGACAGGCGGCGACAGCTGTGCAGACGGAAAAATCGCAGCTGGAAGCACGTCTGATGCAGACGGAACAGGAAAAACAAAGTGTAAAAGAGCAGCTGAGCCAGCTGGAACAGGAAAAACAAAGTGTAAAAGAGCAGCTGAGCCAGCTGGAGCAGGAAAAACAGACGATAAAGAAAGATCTGGAAGAGAGCCTCCAGGAGGCAGGGGCAGCACGTGAGGAACTGGCAGCTGTCCGTCAGGCACAGGTGGAGGCATATATGAAGCGGAAGCCATTTCCCAAGAGACAGGGAACGGTGGAACTGAAAGATGCAATTCTGCGGTTATAATGGGTGAAATGATATGAAAAAAAAGGTGGAAATTCTGGCACCGGCGGGTTCCTTCGATAGCATGAAAGCGGCGGTGGCAGCGGGGGCGGACGCAGTCTATATGGGTGGCAGCCGTTTCGGAGCCAGGGCATATGCGGAAAATCCGGATGAAACGGGGATGCTGGAAGCGATCAACTACGTGCATCTGCATGGGCGCCAGCTTTATATGACGGTCAATACGCTGGTAAAGGAAGACGAGATGGATGACTTATACGACTATCTGCTTCCGTATTACCAGGCGGGACTGGATGCCGTGATCGTGCAGGACATGGGCGTATTTTCTTATATCCGGGAGCATTTTCCGGATTTGCCGGTTCATGCGAGCACACAGATGACGATTACAGGACCGGAGGGCGCGGCGCTTATGACGAGAATGGGCGCGGTCCGCATCGTCACAGCGCGTGAACTTTCATTGGAAGAGATACGCCGCATTTATCAGGAGACGGGCGTGGAGATAGAGAGCTTTGTTCACGGGGCTCTCTGTTACTGTTATTCGGGACAATGCCTGTTCAGCAGCCTGATCGGCGGCAGAAGCGGCAACCGGGGACGATGCGCTCAGACCTGTCGGCTTCCGTTTGATGTCCTTCGGCGGCTGGATGAGAACAACCCGAATGAAAACAAAAAACAAAAGAAAGAAAATGGCGTGTTAAATCCGGGCGATTCCAAGTATGTGCTCAGTCTCAAGGATCTTTGTACGCTGGATATTTTGCCGGATATTCTGGAAGCAGGCGTTTATTCCTTGAAAATCGAGGGGCGCATGAAGAGTCCGCGCTATACGGCAGGCGTGGTGCGCCTGTACCGGAAATATGTAGATTTATATTTAAAGAATGGCAGAAAAGGTTACCGGGTTGACCCGAAAGACCGGAAGGAGCTGCTGGATCTGTTTGACCGCGGCGGTCAGACGTTAGGCTATTATACCGAGCACAATGGACGCGATATGGTGGTCTGCCATGAGAAACCGGCATTCCGCCAGGAAAACCGGGAACTTTACCAGTATCTGGACAAAACGTATGTGGAAGCAGAGGTGAAAGAATCGGTTCAGGGGTTTGCGCGTGTCTGTGAAGGCGAACCGCTGCAGCTGACGCTTCAATACGAAGATCCGCTGACGGGAGAAAGCCGGATGGCAGGCGGAATCGGAGCAGTTGTCCAGACGGCAGTGAAACAGCCGATGAGCAAGGAACGGATTGAGAAACAGCTCGGAAAAACGGGAAATACGCCGTATTATTTTGAAAATCTGGAAGTGGAGACAGGCGGCAGCCCCTTTGTGCCGGTGCAGGAGTTAAATGAACTCCGCCGCTCTGCGTTTGAGCAGCTGACCGAGGAGATACTGCGTCCATACCGCCGGGAGATACCGGAAAATAGGGCGTGCGGGACAGGAAAAGGGTGGCAAAATCCGGAAGAAAATAACCAGACAGGTTCGGAATCAGAAAAAACCAGCCCGGCTCAGGACGTTGAACTCACAGCGGGTTTACCTGTACAGAGCCAGAAAATGCTGTTTGAGAATAAAAAAGGGAATAAAACAGCTCTGTACCACATCCACGTTTCGGTCGAACACCCGGCACAGTTAAAAGTGGCGTTATCCGTACCGGAAGTCGGAGCCATCTATCTGGATAGCGCTGAATTTGGCGCCGAACAGTGGAACGAATGGGTATCGCGCTGCCATGAGGCAGACAAGCAGTGTCTTTTGGTAATGCCGCATATTTTCCGCGATCGGGCAAAGGAATATTTTGAAACACATCGTTCCAGGCTGGAATCGGCGGGATTTGACGGTCTTGTCATCCGGGCATGGGAAGAGCTGGAACTGGTGCGCGAGTGGAAGATTTCCATCCCGCTTGTGATGGATTATGATATTTATACGATGAATCACCGGGCGGAGGATTTTGTGCGGGAGATGGCGCCGGAGCTTTCGATGCGTTTTACCCTTCCGGTCGAGCTCAACAGCCGGGAGCTGGAGGCGCGCGACAGCCGGGAACGGGAACTTCTCGTATATGGTTCGATCCCGGTCATGGTAACCGCCCAGTGCATCCGGAAAACAGTGGAAGGATGCAGTAAATGTCCGGAATATCTGTATCTGCGGGATCGCAAAAAGAAGGTATTTCCGGTAAGGAACCAGTGCCGTTTCTGTTGCAATACGATCTACAATTCCAGCCCCCTGTCGCTTTTGAAGGATAAAAAGCAGATAGACCGCCTTCAGCCGGAGGTGCTGCGTCTGGCATTTACGTCGGAGAGTGCGGCACAGACCGGGGAAGTGCTGGATGCCTACGTGAAGACCTTCCTCCATCAGGAACCGGTGGAGCTGGAGGGCGAATTTACAAGAGGTCATTTTAAGAGGGGCGTAGAGTAGCGTGTGTACCGGGAATCTTCCGGGTACACATGAAAAGGAGGATCACCATGATAAATCTTGTGACAACGATGTCCAGGTATCTGATGATATTGCTGATACTGATTTATACATATTACAATTTCCGCTTTTTTTCACTGCCGGATGACGAGTCGAAACTCCGGCTCTGTCGTCTGCAGAATGTACCGCTGTTTTTGATATTTCTTCTGTCGGGTACGATCATTTATCTACAAACCGAGGATGAGGCAGTTGTGCTGTTTTTCGGCGCGCAGCTTGTCTTTTTTGTCCTGTACCAGCTCTTATACCGGCTGTTTTACCGGAATGCGTCGAGACTGTTGCTGAACAACACGTGTATGCTTCTGTGCACCAGTTTTATCATGCTGACGCGCATCTCGATGGACAAGGCGGTCCGCCAGTTTATCATCATGGCAGTTGCGGCGGTTATCACAATGATTATACCATATGTGATAGATAGAACCTGGCAGCTCGCTAAGATACCGTGGGTGTACGGCCTGATAGGTCTGGCGCTGCTGCTGGTTGTCTGTGTGATCGGCAATACCAGCTTCGGCGCGCAGCTTTCGATCAGTATCGGCGGATTTTCGTTCCAGCCGTCCGAGTTTGTTAAGATCAGCTTTGTATTCTTCGTGGCGACGATGTTTTACCGCTCAACGGAGTTTAAAAATGTGGCGATCACGACCGGCGTGGCGGCGGCGCACGTGTTGATTCTGGTGTTATCCAAGGATCTGGGAAGTGCGCTGATTTTTTTCCTCGCCTATGTCCTGATGCTGTTTATTGCAACCTCCAACTGGCTGTATCTGGCAGGCGGTCTTGGAAGCGGCTGTGCGGCTGCGATGCTGGCGTATAAGCTGTTTTCGCATGTGCGTGTCCGCGTGGAAGCATGGCAGGATCCGTGGAGTGACATCGCAGGAAAAGGATATCAGGTTACGCAGGCGCTCTTTGCGATCGGCACAGGCGGCTGGTTTGGCATGGGACTTTACCAGGGGATGCCGAAGAAGATCCCGGTTGTCGAGAAGGACTTCATTTTCGCGGCGATCTCGGAGGAGCTGGGCGGCATCTATGCGATCTGTATTCTCCTGATCTGTCTGGGCTGCTTCATGCAGTTCATGCTGATTGCGACCCGGATGCAGGCATTATTTTACAAGCTGATCGCGTTTGGTCTGGGAATTGAGTATGTGGTGCAGGTGTTCCTGACGATCGGCGGCGTGACCAAGTTTATTCCGTCCACCGGCGTGACGCTGCCGCTTGTCAGTTATGGAGGCAGTTCGATTCTCAGCACATTTATCCTGTTTGGCGTGATACAGGGACTATATGTCCTGAAACGGAATGAGGAAGAAGAGGAGGAGCAGCAGTTTGATGAGGCAGAAGGATGAAATGGAAAGAACTGAAAATGCGAGAGCGCGTTCAAACCGTCATATTCTGTGGCTGACCTATGGGATTGCGGCGCTCTTTATCGCGATGGCCGTTTATTTTGGCTGGTT
>ULWJ01046608.1_pt1 | contig 11817 bp, 19 predicted proteins | sample 1960221 | NCBI WGS metagenome assembly ULWJ01 (sample SAMEA4835809, study PRJEB28245) | human gut metagenome | biome: gut microbiome; material: fecal sample | place: Denmark | collected 2008 | reverse complement strand
AGCAATCGGCTCGCTTGTCGTATGGCATCGGGTCGTCAGAACGACAAAGTACGGATAATAGGGGCGTCGATACTCTTTGCATCGTTTTTGCCCTCGCTTGTTTCATGTTCATTTCTATTTTTTTTCAGTTCAAAGAATCCCGCCCAATTATTCGCAATCGCTTCATCTATGATTTGAGATGCGATCATCGGATTACCTTTGCTTAACTTCACTAATTTGTTGTAACACGCTTTGAGTGACTTTTCCGATTTGTAATTTTCCCGCCTGTCTTTCTTGTATTCAAGCCAGAGCGAAAACGCTTCTAAAAACTCGTCAGATATAAAATCAAAATCTCCATGAGAGACTTTAGAGAGTATATTTATGTTTGGTTTCTGTTTTAGTTTATTATAGTCTGTACTATCTCCTGTATCATTGACTCCCTTAACTCCTGTACTATCCCCTGTACTATTGGCTGTCTCATTGGCTGTTTGATTGACTGTAAATTTTACAGTAGTTGTTACAGTAGTTTTAAATTCCTTCACGAAAGAATAAGAGCTTATAATACGTTTATTCTTGCCAGATTTATAATAAATCAATCCTGCATTTATTAAAGACTCACGGGCTTTTATTAGTGTTTTCTCATTCACATTAAGCGCAAAACAAAGTTCAATGTTCGAGCAATCGAAAACGTCCCTCCAATCTTCGCCGTTACAAATAGCCACTAATTCGTAAAATAGGGCTTGTTCGGTGGCGGTAAATCTGAAACGTCGTCTCGCTTTTCTCATCTTCTCAGTTAGCGTATATCCGTCTATATTCATCACACTTATAAAGTCTATCGCGCTACATAATAACTACAAATCCTTATCCCTATGGACCGCCCCACTTTAAGGACGGAGCAATAACAAATAAAGTTCTTTTCTTCTCCGCCGTTCCGACACGTCCGGCAATCGCTTTTGTGTACCTGTGTTGTTTTCTTCGCCATTTTATACCTCCTTTATTCTGATTCCATGAACGTAAAGCATGAGCTTCCGTTTGATTATATACTCCTTTGTTCGAACTCCTTTCGTATCCTCAACGACATACTCGCCATCTCGATAATAAACGAAGTCTGCGATATAGTAAACGCCTCGTTCTAGAAGTTCCTTTTTGCGTAGCATCTTCCGCACTCCCTGCACTTCATAGAAACGATATTGAGGCGAAATAAGCTCGTATTTTACTTGCTCTTGCAATCCGGTTATAATCCCCTTCTTTTCGAATAGTTTCAACTCCTTAGCGCGCCGATACTCCTTTTTAGAGTCGTATCCCTCTATCTTTACATTGTTATACTTTGCCATGTCTTTATTTTGGTTTGTGAATGTGGATAAGCTCGGATTTGAACCGAGATTTGTCGCAGACCGCTTGCGAACGTCCGTCACGATCGGAACCAATTCCACGCACTAGGGTGGAGCGTTTACCAATTCCGCCACTTATCCGATTTGCCGGGACTTTCACCCGGCGCGCTGTTACTTGCTTGTGTCGTGTTTTAATTCGTTCTTTTCTTCTGAATGATACGGATAAACATCTACAATCACCGTTTCTTTCAACGAAATAGAAGAGTAATCCGCCATCGTTCCTTTCATACCTTCGTCAAGTTTCTTCATTGCGTCGTGAATGTCTGCGGCTTGTACCAAAACATTCGTATAAGTCCGCTTTTCTTTGCCACTTACTTCGTCCACCGTAATAAAAGCGAGTCGTCCGGCATACCATTTATCGGCAGAATCTTCTTCGCTCGTAAATATCTCGCTATAATGTGCGCGGGAAATATCGGATACGGTGAACTCACCGGAGATAAACGGAGTTACTTCTTCGATTATTCGCGCTTCTGCCTCGGTAAAACTCAGCGCATCGACTAAATACGATTCAGTTACTTTCTTATTGCTTCCATCCTCCATTACTTTCTCGTAACGGATTTTTGTTAAAAACCAATTGTGCATAATTTCGTGTTTACTAAAGTGTTTATAAAAAATGTGATTAATCGTGTTGTGTTAGTGTTGTGACGGCTATTTCTTTGTCAGTTTGCGTATTTCTTTCCGTAGCTTATAAATCTGATTTTTGATCGGTACGCTGTTTTTCGCGTCCGGCTTTAATGCTTCGATCTGTATCTTTAATTCTAGGACCGATTTTGCCTTATCGACACAATCAAGTAAATCCAGACCGGAACGAATAGATTCGTCTATCATTTCACTGGCTAATCGGATACGATCATAGAGTTTCTTTATATTGTCTACATGATCAGCGCGATTCATTTCAAGTATCCGACCGTCGTTCACGTAGCCGTCATAAATGACGTAATACAGTTTGTCTACATCCGGGCGACCGAGGAAATGACCGAGGAACTGCCAATAGTATTCATCTTTTTCGTCGATGGTATTCCCGAATTGCAGAGATTCGATCTTACCCTGCGACATCGGGCATTTGATTTCGCCTAGAGCGATAACTTTCCCGTCAAATCCATACACATAGAAATCGGGAGAATCGCCGAAGCCTTCAAACGGTTCATTGAAAACAATGTCTTTAAAATCGGTTGTACACGATTTGATTTCATTCATTAGTTGGGTCCTCACCCACTCGACCGCTAGCGGTTCGTTTTCGTGTCCCCAATCAAACGCTTTATTACTTCCGTTTTCTCGCATCGTTCCGGTCCTGCGTTCGTATCGTACTAAATACATCGCATCAAACGCACCCTTACCAAACGGACAACCTTTGCCCGCTTTCATCAAATCGGGAAGCGTAGAGGCAGTTATTTTGCCTCGTCTCCTTTCCTTCCATTCGATCTCTTTTTGCTCACTTGATTTCATGTGCTACTAATTCTTTGATTTGTTCTTTTGTTAGTTTGTATTTCATTTGGACTTGCGCAACTGTATAGCCGCCCGCCAATGCGTCTAGAATGTTTTTCCAGATCACCGATCCAGTTTCAACCGTAGGCAATGAGTTTTCAACTTTCGGGATGAATGGACGAATACGGAGCGAATCAACTTTTTCGCCGAAAGCGTCCACCATTACCGCGCCTATCTGAATTTGCTTGTTTATCCATTCCTCGAAATTCGGTGTTTTGAAAATCTTCGTCATAGTTTTGCAGTTCGTCCGGTTGAGGATCATCGGTTTTACATTCTCGAAGAAGTAAGCGACGAAGCATTCTTCTTTCTTTCCAGACGCACCGACTACCTGTTCTCTTTTCGTTTCACGGATGGTGAGAACTATATCTTTTCCGTCCGGTAGGCTGTAAGCGCCTAGATAGTCATAATTGAATTGAGTTTTCCAATGTGTCATATCGTGCATTATTTATAATTGAACTATTCTATTTGTTTATGATATGTAATATCTTCCATTGTGCCTGCAATAGCTAGTATTGTTTTAATCTTTTCGAAGTCTATAGGCTTTTTAGCTTCTTCCTTATTTTCATCATCTGAATGCCCCCAAATACCATGCTTTTGAACATAAGCACTAACCAAACTACCCATTATTTTTTCACGTTCCTTTTTAAATTGGGAGGAATGAAATTCAAATAAAGACATCAAATCAGCATATTGCGAAGCTGTCAATTTAAAGCCTATTTGTGTATCATATTCCTTGTATGTAGCTTTGCTTTGGTCGATTATTTGAAAATGGCATTGATGTAATATTTCCTTTAAATATTTGTCTCTGCCCACTTTTATCCATCGCCATTCTATTTCCTCATCAAATAAATTATCCAAAGTCAATCCGTACTTATTTAACATTTCTTCTAATGCTCGCTTTGCGGCTATTGCTTCACCTTTATATCCTTGTTCGGCTAGATTTTTGAGTTTTAATAGTTTGTCCTTTATCTTATCAGGAACTTTATTTATCTCATTCATTGTGTATTATTTTAAAAGTTATCATTTACTCCTTGATAAAGCGACCCATAACAGCGAGCGCAAACGGTGATTATTTTCGTACCGCGTCTGCCGCGTTCATACGTTTCTACTTCTATCTCGATTTCTTCGCCCGGTTCGATTTCCTCGCCGCAATCTTCGCAAGTTAGAGTATCAGCAGGACATGCGCCCAAAACGGTACACATTCGACAGTTACCGATACATTGATGATTCGCCGCCATGTCTTTTTACGTTTATATAGTTACAGACTAGCACATAGATAATCGTTAGAAACACGATCAGAAGTGCGATGATAAGTTTACCCAGTTTCGAGTCGCCATCTGCGAGGCTGCACGCTAGGAACATTAAGATGATAGCGATAGGGCTTTGTTTGAGTGTTAACATAATGTTTTGTTTTAGTGTGTTATACTACTTTATTACTTTGTATGAATCTATCTATACTTGATATATCATACCAGATCATCTTCCCGAATTGGGAGAAAGAAACGAGCGCATTCTCTCGGAGTGTTTTTAAAAAGTCATCCGAGCAACCTATGTAGGATTTTGCCTCGTCTTTGCTGAGCCATTTCTTTGCGATTGGTTCAACTTTTCCGATTGTTTTAGTTCTTCCCATTGTTTGTTATTCTTTGCGTTCAACATAAATGTTATCTCCGTCGATCCAAGTTCTAAAAATCTTATCTTCATCGGTTTTTAAATCGGATGCGGTTGTTCTAACTGATTTCCTTCGATTACGTGGAAAGTCGGTTCTTTGCCCTACTTCCATCGCTTGCAATGTTGGTTTAATTGGTGTCGTGTTCATTCTTGTTGCTTTCATAATTCCTTTGTTTTATTTGTTAGTTCTTTATTGATTGATTAACTTTGATGCGACAAAGATAAATGACTATACTCTACTATACAAATATTTAGTAGACTATATTCTATTAATTAACCTTTATTAGTAGACAACAGTATGGCTATAAAAGAAAAAATTCAGAAATACATTGATTATAAAGGAATTAGCGTATATAGATTAGAAGCAGAAGCTGGATTATCTAAGGGATATTGGGGGAAGACCAAAAGTATATCCGCCGATATTGCAATGAAAATTAGCAGAGTATACGGTGATATGTCAACCGAATGGCTTCTACGGGATAAAGGCGAAATGATTAAAAATGTAGAGCGAGAACAAAAAACAATCGAGATTTCCGAATCTGCAATAAGCGAAACAAAACGAAAAGGAGCATTAATATACGACATAGACGCAACATGCGGGCTAAGTGGTAGAGACATAGAATTTACAGACGAAAAAGTGATAGGAAGTATAGACGCACCGGAAATCAACCCGGATTCAAAGATTATATTCGCCACGGGTGATAGTATGTTACCTCTAATAGCTTCGGGCGATAGGGTAGTAATTAGAAAAATCGAAAGTTGGGACTATTTCAACTACGGACAAGTATATTTAATTATAACGAATGAATACAGACTTATAAAGAGAGTCCGCAGACATCCTAAAGATGCAGATAACTTAATCCTGCTTCGTAGCGAGAATCCAGATTATGACGATATAGATTTGCCGAAACGGGAAATTATTCATCTTTTTATTGTAGAGAATATTTTATCAATTAAGAATATATTATAAATCACCAAAACAAAACATTATGGATAATCTAAATCAAATCCACAAAGGAGTAATCAAGCTAAATGGACACGAAGAATATGAAATTCAATGCTATGTAGTTGATAATGGCGAAAAAGTAGAAAGATATCTGAGTCAATCCGAAGTCGTAAAATTAATATCAGGGGGAAGAGAAAGCGGAAACCTTCAAAGATACTTGGCCTCTTCTGCATTACAAGATACACTACCTAAAGAAATACGGGAGTATTACAATGATAACATACTGATAATCAACACTGGCCTGTATTCCGTTAATGGAGTTAGAGCTAGCACCGTTGTTGATATATGTAACGCCTATTTAAGAGCTAGACAGTTAGGACTTTTGAAACCTAACCAAATAAAATTAGCCGAGCAATCAGAGATATTTATATCAGCTTTAGCAAAAACAGGAATTGATGCTGTAATTGACGAAGCGACAGGGTATCAATATTTTAGAAAGGCTAATGATTTGCAAGCCAAATTAGATGCATACATAGTTGAAGGGTATAGAGAATGGACAAGGACGTTTCCACGTGAATTTTTTATGCATTTATATAGGTTAGAAGGTAAAACACCACCGCAAATAGATCAGCCTTATCCGAAAAGATTTGGTAAATATGTGATGCAATTCGTGTATGACACATTGGACCCTGAAATTGCTGACTATTTAAGAGAAAATAATCCGTCTCCTGCAGGAAAGAAACATCATCATCAAAAATTTAATGATTTTGGATATAAAGCACTTACCGATCACTTATTTTCCGTATTAGGTATAGCTAAAGCATCTATAAATATGGATAAGTTTAAAGAAAATCTTTTATTTGCATTTCCAAATGCAAAAGTACGAAAGATGGCAAGACTTGCCATAAATAGAGAAAAGAAAAAAGACAATAAAAGTTCTTTTTCATTTTTGCCAACCCCAAATTCGCCTCGCCAAATGAATTTATTCGATATGCTAGAAGAGAATAGCCAAAACGAAAAAAAACAATACGAGAAAAAAACATCTAAAAACACAGATGAAGGAAACGAGAAGAATAAAAACACAGATTCCAATAATGTAATATAAAATTAATCATCTAAATATGAAAAACCGAATCAAATCATACTGGAGTAACTGTTTGTCGATCGCTGCGATTATATGTAGCATTACTGCACTGATTAGATGTGAGCCTTTTGCATTTACTGACTCATGTCTATCATGGGTAATAGGTATATCAATAGCCTTGACAAGTATAGGAGTGGTAATAGTATTAGGATATCAGATATATAATTCTGCCACTTTGGATAAAAGAATGAAAGAAATGTTCGACGAAAGAACAAATAAAGTGAAAGAAGATTTGTCTATATCTGCTGCTAGAGCTTCCGCCGCCACTCTATACCAAGCTACTGGCATTGGCATAAAAGTGGATTATGCAACTAAGGACTTTTCGGGTATGATAAGGACATTAAAAACTATGTTGGAGTATGCAATAAACTTAAATGATGCGGAAACATTAAGTGATATTGCTAGGCTTATTGTTAATTCATGGGAACTTATTAATCGGGAAAAATCGCACGATAAACGAGTGGATAGTACTCTTTTAGGTATTGCACTAGAGGTTCTGCCTCGGCTTTCCGCTTCTGACGTTCAAGTTCCTCGGCTTTTTGAGATGATAAATCAGATACAATCCGAGAAATCAAATACACCCCAGAGCCAAAAATAAATATAGCAAGTGGCGAGAAAATCAATAATATTACAATGACAGAAATCCATTCCATAAGATAAATTTTAATTGTTAATAAATAGATCGGTATTATTTTTTTTTCAAATAAGATAAAGAAGCAGGAATAAAACTTTGCTCTCCGGTTCTGATATAATTATAGAGTCTATCTGATAATTCAAGCAAGGTCATGTCTTCCATATCGCGGAATCCCATAGTTTTAACCTGTTCTTTCTTGGCAAAGATTAATACAGCTTGCTCAACGCAAAATGTTCTTAGTTCTTCATCTGTCATAATAGTACTTTTTACTATTAGCCGGATAGATTAGAAACAGATAGCTTTAAATTCAAACGAATAAAGTTTGCTATTTTTGATTGATTGATTAACTTTGTAACGCAAAAAGTTCTTTGAAAGATTCGCATGCAATAAATGTATTCATAGGTCATGGCATTTATTTTGATTTCTCAATGCAAATTTAATGCAAATGATTCTTAAATCATAGATAAAGGCTTAATAATCAGTGGGATTAAAATTAGGAAATTACGTCTCTCACGCATGTAATACGAGTTCGATTCTCGTACCCACTACTCTTATTTTAGTTAGCCTCTTACATTGAAGTAAGAGGCTTTTTTTATTGGGTTCATATCTCAAGAAATGGAATATAACGTAAAAGAATTAAAAAAGGTATTGATTGAACAATGCAAAGAAGAAGGTATTTATTACGCATTGATAGCAATCAACAAACAAACGAAAGAGATCGTTTTGCCACAAAGCCTTGATAACGCTTTAAATAATCCGGATTACTGCGTCTTTAAATGCAGGAAAGTGAAGGATGAATATAAAGTAGAAGAGGTAAAATAAGCATAATTAAAAAAGAAGGATATGCTTATTGATATTGTATTAAGATGTTAAAAGATTTAATAATTATTTGAGCATTCAAAGTTTTTTCTGTAAAAGAATGTTATATCCATGTAAAACGATTGTCTTTCACATGGATACCCGTCAATAAATGAAGAAAAACGCTGCTTACTTACATTTCTTCACTCTGCTCGTACAATTCAAAGTAAGACTCTTTATCAATCCGCAGTCGGACTCTGTTTTCCCGCTTCTGACCGGCCAGATTGATAAATAAATTGAAGTATAATTGACTAAAAGAGAGGTCGGAACGATCATAAGTAATATCGAAAGTACAGGTTCTTCGGAACGAATCGAAAGTCCCCAGCTTCATACCTCCCTTGCACATAAAGACTTCGGGGAAATTCGCAGGCGGATAAGGCTGAAACAAGCTGGCCAGCTGCGCATACACATAATCGATCATCCATTCGTCACCGGATACAAGCAATTCTCCTTTCAGACGAAGTTTGACTGCATATTTAGCTGTAACGTCCTGAGAAGTATAAATAGGGACCTGACTCTCCGACGGGTAATTGCCATCCTTATAGCCTAGACTCATGGTCAGTTTTGATTTACCCACTCCGTTGAAATCTGCGACGTTCTGATCTTTCTGTTGATTTTTCAAGTCAATCATAAACGTCAGTTTACCCAAAGTCGGGTCATTCGGATATTGAGCTATCGTATCCAGCACATAATCTTCTTCATTGAAACTTCGCGCTACCAATACATCCTCCTCTCCGACTTCCAACGCCGGACCTCCTCTTTCAATATCCACATCGCCTACAGGGTAATATATTGCATCATTATCTCTGACACAACCTGTCAGACAAAGCAGTAAAGCTGCCATTCCTACTATCTTATTCATTATCATATACATCCTTATTTTGGAGACAAAGATACATCTTTTTTGAATCAACTTGATTTATATCAACCGTTTTTAGTACTTTTGCACATAACAAGACTATAATGACATGGATACACTACTAAGAGAAACTGTAAATACCGTCGTAAATTCCCGCTTTCCCGAAATGAGTATAGAGGGACGCCGGCAGATAGAAAGCATCCTGATACGTGAAGAATATCCTAAAGGAGTGATCGCACTTAATGAAGGAGAAGTAGCCCATGAATTAGTTTTTGTCGGGAAAGGGATGCTCCGGCAATATTATTATAAAAACGGAAAAGACGTTACCGAACACTTCTCATACGAAGGCTGTATCCTGATGTGTATCGAAAGTCTGCTGAAACAAGTCCCTACCCGATTGATCATAGAGACACTGGAGCCTGCTGTCATATACCTGTTCCCTTATGACAAAATGATGCAGCTGACAAAGCAAAACTGGGAAATCAATATGTTCTATCGGAAGATACTTGAATATTCCCTGATTGTATCGCAAACCAAAGCCGATTCCTGGCGTTTCGAATCCGCCCGCGAGCGTTATAATCTATTGCTCGAAACTCATCCGGAAATCATCAAACGGGCACCTTTGGCACACATCGCTTCTTACCTGCTGATGACACCGGAAACATTGAGCCGAGTACGTTCAGGCGTTCTGTAGTTTTGTAATTTTGGAAGCTATCTGCTTTTCCGGTATTCTTTGGGAGACATACCGGTATAATGCTTAAAGTACTTACCGAAGAACGACTGGTTGGCAAAGTTTAAACGGTCGGCTATCTCCTGTATGTTCATGCTCGAAGAATTCAAGAGTGCCTTCGCTTCCAAGATCACTAATTCGTCAATCCACTCCCCTACCGTCTTCCCGCTGACTTCCTTGACAACTCCGGACAGATGTTTCGGCGTCAGACACAACTGATCCGCATAAAACTTCACGCTGCGTTCCGACTGATAAGACTGAACCAAAGATTCATAGAAGCGCTCAAATATATATTCTTTACGACTTTTACTTTTGACAACGGCAGAAGCATCCGGAGCATAACTGTTGAAAATATTGCAAAGCTCAAAGAAGAAGCCCTGCATCAATCCCATTACTACCTCCCTACGGTACCTATCGTCTTTATTTTTCAATCTCTTTCTGATGAAAGCATGATACTCCTTAATCATCTCCTGCTCGTGCAGATTGAGATCAAAACAAGGGTAATCTTTCAGAAAGAAAAAGAATGAAAGCACATTACCAACTTTGAGCAATGATTCCAACAGACTTTTTGATACAGCAAAGAAAATCCCTCTGAAATTGGAACTGAACTGACGATGTTCGATAATCTGATTGGGCAACGCAATAACCATTCTGCCCGGAATCAGTTCAAACTCACGCAGACTGATATTAAAACGAGTAGAACCTTCCAGACAAAGTCCGATGCTCACCACTTCCAGTTTACTGGGGCCATTATAAAGGAAAATAACGCTCTCCGTGTCGAAGAGCGCTATATCATTGCCGACCACATCAATACTACCCGGATCTATATGTTTAGAATGAACTACCGAAGAAATACCTATCTTAGGAACAACTTGCATATCCATACACTCTCTCTTTTGGTTGCGACAAAGATACCAGTAATAATGAGATATTCAACCTAAGGAGAGAGATTATCTGTCAAAAAGAACACTTTTGCCTACTTATTGACTATCTCCGAATAAAAACTTATAATCACGTTCGGCAGCCGGAACAGTCCACTTTTCAGGAACGAATTTCCATTGGTTCAATGCCTTCGGGTCCATAGTACCTTTCTTTTCTATATAATTCATCAGATAGAAACGAAGATCCTTATCCGTAGAGAAGATGATACGCTCTTTCAATTTCTCCTGCGGGATGCCTGATCCTTTCGTCAGCAGTTCTCCACCGCCATTCCCCCGGTAAGAGTTCAAAGCCACCTTATAAATCTTATCCATGAGGAAAGGACTGCCGTCTGCCATGCTGATAATCGTAATCTTTTCCCCTTGCGGCTTGGTGACGTCTACGGTATAAATAATTCCCGATGCTGAATCAAAATTGAAGCTGAAATTTTGGAAAGAAGCTCTGTCCTCCGCACCTTCGCGACGTTTCTCCTTAAACCAGAGCAGATGATCGTCCAGAGACTTCATCCGGTTGGTCCACATGAAATAAGACATTTCCAGATAATCCTTGATTTCTTTTCCGGATAAAGTCATCATATATAGCATATTCTCATACTTATACAGATTGAACATATCACTGACAAACACATCCCCTTTATTTATTTTCGCATCAAATGAAAGCGGTGCCGCAAAGGATATCTCCGCACCGGTGATTTCAAGCTGCAAGGTATGGATCAAGTCGATAAAAGCAGACGATCCGAAGAAAGAAGGACGGGTCGAGATACTTTCAGTGAATGTACCGATCTTTTTAGAGACAAAGTTACGGACAGTGTCATATTGAGGAGCAAAATTCTTCATAAAGTCCTCACTGATTCCATAATCTTTCGTTTCGGTCAATACTCCTTTTATATCTTTGCTGCGCACTTTCCCATCTTTCAGTTTCAAGGTCACATCGATGTTGGACAGAACAATTCCGTTGCTTGCCGGATCAATGACCAGTACCGAATCACCTGCCACATTCATCACTTTCTTACATTCGCGCGCATGATCGTGTCCCATCAGTACAATGTCAAATCCGGGGACATTCTTCGCCACACTCAGAGAAGCGTTTTCATTATACTTGCCGGACATTTTGAAAGCCTCCTGCCCCGCATGGAACAAGCCGATCATCAAGTCCGGATTCTCTTTTTCACGGATGATCTTCAT
>ULWJ01037478.1_pt1 | contig 11856 bp, 15 predicted proteins | sample 1960221 | NCBI WGS metagenome assembly ULWJ01 (sample SAMEA4835809, study PRJEB28245) | human gut metagenome | biome: gut microbiome; material: fecal sample | place: Denmark | collected 2008 | reverse complement strand
CCTGTGGAAGCAGGTACAAAGGTTGGCGAACTGGTGTATCTCCGTGACGGAGAAGAAGTGGGTCGTGTGGAATTGACTGCTGGAGAAGATGTGGCAAAGGCAAATATGGATACCATGCTGCGGCGGATGCTGGCAGGATGGTGTTAAGGCAAAAAGAAAGGCTTTGAAGTATGAGAACTTCAAAGCCTTTTTCTGATTGATGAAATCAGTATTTTTTAGAAAAGTAAAAGATACATCCAATCATGATGATGGCGTTCCCAGCTAGTACCCAAGAAAGGATTTTTGCGTACTGAGGTGCCACAAAGCCGCAGATCAGAATGGCAACGAAAAGGCAAAAAATAGAAAGCATAGCATAGGCACTGTATGCCTGTTTTTCGATGAAGATGTTCCGCTCATCTGTTTGAGAAATTTCCGCTTGTGCCCGTTTTTCTTCGTTGCGCAGGAGTGTATCCATGCGGATGAGCTGGACACCACAGCAGATGGCACCGCTGAAGCCAATGGAAGAAAAAGGGGATTCTGGGTAGATTCCCATTTTTACCAGAAGGGAAACTGCCAGAAAAATTAAAAACAGGACCCCCACGGCACACATATTTCGCTTCAATTTTTGCTCGAATGATTTAGGTTTCATGGAAATAACCTCCTTTATTCACAAGAATTGCGGATGTTGCAGTAAATGGCAGCCAAAAACAGCAGTGCCACATCTGCCAGCATCAGCAGCAGGAAAGGAATCAGCAGTTCCGGTCTCTGCAAAGCTGCCCAAAGGGTCGCTACATAGAGCAGAACCAGTGAAAACAGGCTATGCAGGCTGTAAATTTGTTTCTGGATGAAAATATTTCGCTCGTCATAGATGCGGATTTTTTCTTTTTTCCGTAGGGATTCATTTTTTAAAAGGCGAATGGACTTGATGATCTGGATGAAGCCCGTGGCAATGAGTCCGCCGCCGGTTCCTGCGCAATAGGTGAAGGGATAACCAGAGGAAACTTTTCCGCTGAAGGCTGCCACACAGGCCAATACGCCTAAGCAAATCCAGAGAATACCGCAGGCAAGCTGTATTTTTAGTTTCTTTTCAAAATTCATGATTCATCCTCCTCCTCGAATAAAAAGACTTCTTCAATGGTCATGCCAAAAAACTTGGCGATTTTATGAGCAAGGAGGAGAGAAGCGGTGTATTTGCCCACTTCCAGAGAAGTGATGGTCTGGCGGGTAACGCCTACATGGTTTGCCAGCTCCTCCTGTGATAATTTGCGCTGTTTTCTTAGTTCTTGAATGCGTGTTTTCATAGGTACCTCCTTTGCAAAGCTTGCTTTACAATTTTAGTATAGTTTGCTTTGCAAAAAATGTCAAGTGAACTTTGCAAAAAACAATAGAGATTTTTTGCGAAAAACGGACAGCCCTTGATTTGACTTGCCGCGGAAAGTCTGGTATCATACCATAGGGAAGGAATCCGATACAGAAAGGAATTGAATACATGAATAACTATTTATTGGCATTTCTTTGGAGCATTCCGGGGCTGTTGGTGGCCACTACCATGCACGAATTTGTCAGAGCGTTGGCATCTTCCGCCATGGGGGACAACTTACCCAAAAGTCAGGGAAGACTGACACTGAATCCTTTGAAACATTTTGAACCCATCGGGTTTTTGCTGCTGTTTTACACAGGCGGCTTTGGCTGGGGGAAACCTGTGGAAACCGATGGACTCTACTACAAAAACAGAAAACGGGACACTTTGCTGGTTGCCATTTTGCCTTCAGTGGTAAATCTGCTGCTGGGTATGGTATTTTTGGGCGTATATGTGAATTTTGGCGGCAATGTCAACGCACATGTAGCAAACATTCTGAATTATCTTTGCTTTTATAACGTGGGCATTGCAGTATACAACCTTGTGCCCGTATCTCCCATGGACTGCGTGAAAGTGCTTTCTGTGGTGATGCCCGCAAATAAATATTACAGCTATTTACAGTATGAAAAAATGATCCAGATGATTTTCCTGTTCCTGCTGTTTTTGGGCTTCTTTGGAAACATTTTCGGTACCATCACTTATGGTGTCATTCAGTTTTTGGGGCATCTGTTCTTTATTCTGTAAGGAAGTGAAACTATGGAACAAGTGACCATACGGCTGGATGCCTTTGAAGGGCCCATGGATTTGCTGTATCATCTGATCGAGAAAAATGAAATTGATATTTACGATATCCCCATCGCTTCTTTGACAGATCAGTATCTTGCCTATCTGGATGCGGCGGAAGACCGCAACATGGATGGTATGAGCGAATTTCTGGTGATGGCGGCAACTCTTTTGGAAATCAAAAGCAAGCTGCTGTTGCCGAAACCTAAGAAAGAAGCTGAGGAAGAAGGGCCAGACCCCCGCGCGGAACTGGTGGAACGTCTGCTGGAATATAAGAAGATCAAGGGCGTAACGGCAGAATGGAAGGCAAGGGCGGAAGAAGCTGCCAGACTGCTGTATAAACCTGCGGATAAAGCCATTGCGAAACTGCGCAGGGAAGAAGATCAGCCTTTGGAAGACTTCCTCATGGGCGTGACCATGGAGGATTTGTATCTGGCGTTTCAGGAAGTCATGCAGCGGAAAGAATCCAAAGTTGACCACGTCCGCAGCTCTTTCCGAGCGGTGGAACGGGATCTGTTTACCATTCAGGATAAAATGGACTATATTCGAGACTTGCTGATTTTGCAGCCCCAGATTACATTTTTCGGCATCTTTCGCAGAAAATCCAGAAAAATGGAAAAAGTTGTGACCTTTTTGGCACTGCTGGAACTGATCAAACGGAAAGAAGTACAAATCACCCAGCAGGGAACATTTTCGGAAATTTATATCCGCAGTTATGAGGAAAGGGATGCAGTATGAGATTGGCGCAGTTAGAAGCTGTGGTGGAATCCCTCCTGTTTATTTCAGGAGAAGCAGTGCCGCTGACAGCTATTGCCCAGACAATTGAAATGGATAAAGCCACTGCCAGAGCCATCGTAAAGTCTTTGGCGGACAAATATGAAGCGGAACAGCGAGGCATCCGCATTGTGGAGATCAATAGCGCTTACCAGATGTGTACGGCGGCGGAATGCTTCACCTATATCCGAAGCATGTATAAAAGCCCACAGCGGCAGGGTTTGACCCAGTCTTTGCTGGAAACGCTGGCTATCATTGCTTATAAACAGCCCATCACCAAAGGGCAGATTGAGGAGATTCGCGGCGTTAGTGCGGAACATGCAGTCAGCAAGTTGGTGGAGAAGAAGCTGGTTTGTGAAGTAGGCAGACTGGATGCACCAGGGAAACCCATCCTCTTTGGTACTACCGAGGATTTCCTGCGGTATTTTGGCTTTAAGTCTGTATCAGAACTGCCGCCGCTGGAAGATGACACAGGGCTGGCAGAACAGGAAGAAACAGAAGAATTATCAGAAAATTAAAAAAGGAAGTGTACCAACAGAGCAATCTGTCGTTTTTTTTATTGTGAAAGAAAAATTTGTCTGATAAGCTATGAATAAGGGCAAAAAGATAAAGGAAATGGGGGATGAAAAGATGAAAAGTATCAAATGGATGTTGTTTGGAATGACACTATTGCTGGTTACTTTTTTGATTCGCTGTATGCTTGATGGGGCGTTGTACACAGATTTTATTGGCATTTTTGGGGCAATCATTGTGATTTATGGCATGTGTAAAAATGAAAAACAGTAACGAAAAACAAAAGGAGCCTGATTTTTGCAAGGTTCCTTTTTCTATGGATACCCTTTTCCCAAAAAGCATACAATGATGGGGGAGGGGTACACATGAAAAAATTTTTGAGTTTTTGTGTGGCGCTGCTGTTGTGTGGGCAGACAGTATTGGCGGCAGAGCCAAATGTGGCAGCACAGGGAGCAGCGCTTATTGACGGAGAAACAGGACGGCTGTTATGGGGAAAGAATGCGGAAAGTCCTATGGAAATGGCAAGCACCACAAAGATCATGACTGCCATATTGGTATTGGAAAAAGCAGACCCGAAAGAAGTGGTGACCATCAGCAAAAACGCCGCAAAACAGCCGGATGTACAGATGGGATTGAAAGAAGGAGAACAATGGTATGCAGGGGATTTGCTGCGCGCCATGATGCTCAAATCCTATAACGATGCGGCAGTGGCGTTGGCAGAGCATGTCAGCGGTTCCGTGGAAGCCTTTTGTATGGAAATGACGGCAAAAGCGGCATCTATTGGGGCAACGGATACAGTCTTTGGTTCGCCCAATGGTCTGGACAGTCATTTAACCAGAGAACAGCACCATTCCACACCTTTGGATATGGGCATTATTACTGCTTATGCTCTGCAAAATCCTGTTTTTCGGGAAATTGCTGTGCTGCCCAGCCATACTTTTGCGGATGTTTCTGGAAAAAAGGTACATACGGCAGTGAATACAGATAGATTTTTGCAGATGTATGCCGGTGCTCTTGGGGTAAAAACGGGATACACCAATAAAGCAGGGCATTGTTTTGTAGGGGCGGCGGAACAGGAGGATATGACACTTGTCAGTGTGGTATTAGCCAGTGGATGGGGCAACACAGGCAAGGAAGCAAAGTGGACAGATACGAAAAAACTCATGGATTATGGCTTTGCCACTTATGATAAACAGGAAATTGCAGAGGTTGGAGAAAAAATGGGAGAAATCATGGTGACCCGCTCTCCGGTGGAGGAAATCACGGCAGGTCTTGGGGAGGGGTACAGCGGTGTATTCTCAGAAGATGAGGTTTCCCGTTTACGGTGGCAGACAGAATTGCCGGAAACATTGGAAGCGCCCATAGAACAGGGGGAACAGATTGGTACAGCTGCTTTGGAGCTGGATGGAGAAATCATTGCGGAAATTCCGCTGACGGCGCAATCAGAGGCACCAGCATATACATTGGCAGAGCAGTACCGCAGACTGCTTTCTATTTGGTTTGACTGGACAGAATTTTTGCCGGAAATGTGATTTTTCTTTGACTTTCCGCTCTTTCTCCTGTATACTGATGGGACGAAAAGGACGGAGGAGAAGCCATGGAAGAAAGATTGCAGAAATTTTTGGCGGAGGCAGGCATCGCTTCCCGCAGAAAATCAGAAGAACTCATTGCCGCAGGCCGTGTGCAGGTAAACGGACAGGTAGTACGGGAACTGGGTGTCAAAATCGACCCAGCAAAAGATAAAGTATTGTTTGATAACAAGCCTGTCAAAGCACAGGAAACAAAGAAAGTATATATCATGCTCCATAAGCCCGAAGGCTATGTGACAACAGCGAAAGAACAGTTTGGACGTCCGGCGGTGCTGGACTTGGTGCAGGGCGTAAAGGAACGTATTTTCCCTGTGGGACGACTGGACTATGACACAGCCGGTCTGCTGCTTTTGACAAACGACGGTGATTTGACTTATAAGCTGACACACCCCAAACACGATGTGGATAAAACATATATTGCAAAGCTTTATGGTGTGCCTGATGAAGGGGCTTTGCAGAAATTCCGCAGAGGTGTTGTCATCGACGGCAGAAAAACAAGCCCCGCCAAGATTCAGATTCTGGAAAAAGAAAAAGATATGCGGTTCTGCACAGCGGAAATCATCATCCACGAAGGCAAAAATCGCCAGGTCAGAAAAATGTGTGAAGCCATCAAACATCCCGTTGCACAGCTGAAACGTGTGGCAACAGGGGAACTGACATTGGGTGATCTGCCTAAAGGCAAATATCGCTATCTGACAGAAAGAGAAATCAAATATCTGAAAAAACTGTAATATGTCAAAACGGTATGGCTTTAGGGACATCTTCATAAGAAAAACAAAGAAAGCCAAAATCCTGATGATTACAAAGGATTTTGGCTTTTTTATTTCGTTCAGATTATATTTGTTATGTTTTCTTAAGGGGGAGTTGCTTTTGTCATGACGTTTTTGCTGGAAATGAAAGAGACCGCTGTTTTTCCGTAAAAAATGAAAAATGGCGGTCTGAATTTCTTTTATCCCAATCTTTGGGTGCCTAATTGCAGCTGTTCAATATGGAGGATATTGTCCCCGGTTTTGTTTTTGTAGGCTTCCAGTTCAGAATTGTAGATGCCTAAAATGACGCTGTCATCCACCTGCAAGTCCTCCAAGGAAATATCTTTGATTTCGTGGGTGTCATAGTGGCAGTAAAACAAGGGAATGTCGGAACAGGCAATGACGCAGTTTTCACCAAGGACTTCATTTTGATCGGCGTCCTTTACGGTGATTGTCTGGTTTTCTGTGTTGATTTCCGTGATTACGGCATTGACGCCAAGATGGAGCACATCTTTTTCAAAGAAACTGCAAGCAGACAGAAGAACCATACTAAGTAACAGGCATAAAATTCCATTGATTTTTTTCATCCGATCACCTCTGTAAATAGCGTTTATAGTTGGTTTTATTTTACCATAAGGTGTAAGAATAGAAAATAAATATTTGTCAGACATTCCATGTTTTTGAGAAAGAAAGGGAATTCTCGGCTTTATGCTTGAAAGTCCTGCGATTTTCCCATATAATTTAAGTTTAGAGTACATCATAAAGGAAGGCTGAATTATGAGCGAACAGAAAACAAGATTTTATCTGATCCGTCACGGGGAAACATTGTGGAACCGTCAGGGACGGTATCAGGGTTCTACGGATATTGAACTGTCCGAAGAAGGTCTGGCACAGGCAGAATTGGTGGCAAAACGTTTTCGTTATCTGCCCTTGGAAAAGATTTATGCTTCTCCGCTGAAGCGTGCATTGGTGACAGCCCAGACCATCGGCAGAGAAACAGGCATCACTCCCATTGTGGATGAACATTTTAAAGAAATCAACTTTGGCGCATGGGAAGGCATGAGCATCCCTGAATTGAAGGAAGCCTATGGGAAGGCATATATGGATTTCTATGAAAATCCCTTTGCCCATCCATTCCCGGGTGAAGGCTCCTTTGCCAATGTAACAAAACGCGCGGTGGAAGGTTTTGAAGCGGTTCTGGAAGAAAACAGAGGCAAACATGTTGCCATTGTGTCCCATGGCGGTTTGCTCCGTGTTATGCTGGTGGGCATCATGGGCATGGATGTGAATTTTTACCGCAAAACATGGATGACAAATACATCCATCACCACAGTGGATGTTATGGAGGATGGCAGACGTATCCTCATGACACTCAATGACAAAGCCCATCTGGAAATGGCAGATTTATTCAAAAAAGGGGAATGATTATGGCAAAGATCGCAGTCATTGGCGGCGGCGCCGCAGGGATGCTGGCGGCAGGCCGTGCGGCACAGCGGGGGCATGAAGTCCATTTGTTTGAAAAGAATAATCGTTTAGGCAAGAAAATACTCATTACAGGCAAAGGTCGTTGTAATGTGACAAACGACGGGGATCTGGATGCCTTTCTGGATAACATCCCCGGCAATCCTTATTTCATGTACAGCGCCTTTTATCGTTTCGACAATCAGGCACTGCGTCAGCTTTTGCTGGATATGGGACTGGAAACAAAAGTAGAACGGGGCAATCGGGTATTTCCTGTGACAGACCGTTCTTTAGATGTGGTACAGGCTTTGGAAAAATATATGCGGCAGAATAAAGTTGCCCTCCATCTGGAAAGTCAGGTGGAACATGTAGTCATGAAAGAAGGCAAAGTGACTGGAATTCGCTTGAAAAACCAGAAAGAGCTGCCTTTTGACGCTGTCATTGTAACAACAGGGGGACTTTCTTATCCCAATACTGGTTCCACAGGAGACGGCTACCGTATGGCAAAAGCCGCAGGGCATACGGTCACCAAACTGTATCCCTCTCTGGTTCCTCTCAAAACAGCAGAAAGCTGGTGTCAGGAGCTCATGGGTTTGAGCCTGCGGAACATTGCCATTCGTATCTGCAATGAAAAGGATAAAACTGTTTATGAGGATTTCGGGGAAATGCTCTTTACCCATTTTGGTGTGTCCGGCCCTGTGATTTTGAGTGCCAGCCGCCACATTTTGACAGATACGGAAAAAGGATTCCATCTCTATATTGATTTGAAGCCCGCACTGGATGAAAAACAGCTGGATCATCGTTTGCTGCGGGATTTTGAGAAATACAGCAACAAGGATTTCCGCAATGCATTGGGGGATCTGCTGCCCCAGAAACTGATTCCTGTGATTATTTCTCTTTCCGGTATTGATCCTGAGAAAAAGGTGAACGGCATCACCAAGGAAGAACGAAAACAGCTTTTGCATTTGCTGAAAGCACTGCCTTTGACCATCATTGGTGTGACAGGATACAACGAAGCCGTTGTCACCAGCGGCGGCATTTGTGTGGATGAGATTGATCCTTCCACCATGGAAAGCAAACTGGTGAAAAACCTGTATTTCGCAGGGGAAGTGCTGGATGTGGATGCATATACAGGCGGATTTAATTTGCAGATTGCTTTCTCCACAGGTTATACAGCTGGAGACAGCGTTTGTGAGGAAGTATAAGGAGGCAGAACAACATGAAAAAATTTGCAGTGGCAGTGGATGGGCCCGCAGGCTCCGGCAAAAGCACCGTTGCAAAGGAAATCGCAAAGGCATTGGGGATTTTATATATTGACACAGGCGCTATGTACCGTACCGTTGGGATGGCTTGTCTGAAAAAAGGCATTGACCCTGCCGATGAAGGAGCTGTTGTGGCTTCTCTGGATGATCTGGATATGAAAATTTTCCCGGAAGCTGGCGGACAGCGTATTCTATTGGATGGGGAGGACATCACTTCCCATATCCGTACAGAAGAAATCGGAAAAGCGGCTTCCAGTGTGGCAGCTTATCAGAAAGTCCGTGAAAAACTGGTGGAAATCCAGCAGGGACTTGCGAAAGAGCAGTCTGTGATTATGGATGGCCGTGACATTGGCACAAAGGTTCTGCCAGATGCGGAAGTGAAGATTTATCTGGATGCCAGCGTGGAGGAACGGGCAAAACGCCGTGTGGGTGAATTGGAAGCCCAAGGGAAAACCGCTGATTTGGAAATCATCCGGGAAGAAATCGCCCATCGGGATTATCAGGACATGCATCGGGAAAACAGCCCTCTTTGCCGTGCGGAAGATGCGGTGAATGTGGATACCACAGGGTTGGATATTCCTGCGGTGACAGAAAAACTGCTGGCACTCATTGCCGAAAAAACAAAATGAGGTGAAAAGATATGTCATTTTATACATTTGCAAGAGGTTTGGTAAAAATCTACTATAAATTTGCGTTCCGTATGGATATTCAGGGGGAAGAAAATATTCCGGCGGAAGGCGGCGTGGTTCTTTGCTGTAACCACATGAGCAATCTGGATCCTACTACCATGGCAGGCTTTGTGAGACGTCCTGTGCGGTATATTGCCAAAAAAGAACTGTTTGAAAAAAGATGGTCTGCAAAACTGCTGTCCGCGTTGGGCGCTTTTCCCGTTGACCGTCAGACCACAGATATGAAAGCACTGAAAACAGCTATCAAATTGCTGAAAAACGGCGAAGCACTTGGGATTTTCGCTGAAGGTACCCGTGTGAAAGAAGGGGAAGCCAAGGCTGCAAAAGCGGGTGTTGCCCTTTTTGCACTGAAAGGGGAAGCACCCATTGTGCCCATCTGTATCAGCAGTAAGTATAAATTCCGTTCTGTCGTTCATATCCGTTACGGCAAGCCCATTTATCTGGATGAATACAAAGGTCAGAAAGTGACAACGGAAATGATGGAAGAAATCACGGAAAAAGTCATGGAAAAAGTAAGAGAAATGAGGGTAGAAGTATGAGCAATATTCGTGTGGCAGAATCCGCAGGCTTTTGTTTCGGGGTAAAACGCGCCATTGAAATGGCTTATGAAGCCATTGGCGTGGAACCAAAGCTGTATTCCTATGGACAGCTCATTCATAATAAAACCGTAACAGACGACTTGGCATCTAAAGGATTGGAAATCGTAGAAAATCTGGATGGATTGACAGAAGGTACCCTCTTGATCCGTTCCCATGGCGTTGGCAAAGCTTTATATGATGAAGCGGAAGCAAAAGGGCTGAAAATTCTGGATGGCACTTGTCCTTTTGTGAAAAAAATCCATAACATTGTTCATGAAAAACTGGCAAATGGCATGGGCATCATCATTGTTGGCGACGGCACACATCCGGAAGTCATTGGTATCAATGGCTGGTGCGAAAATACCGCTGTGATTCTGGAGGATGAAGAAGCGGCAAAAACAAAAGAAATTCCCGAAAAAGACAGATATGCTGTTGTGGTGCAGACCACATTCCGTCAGGCAAAATTCGACAAGATTCTGGAAATTTTGCAGGACAGAGGCGTCAATATGGAAATTCACAACACCATCTGTTCCGCAACGGAAAAACGGCAGACAGAAGCGGAAGGGCTGTCCAAAACCGTAGATAAAATGATTGTCATCGGCGGCAAAAACAGTTCCAATACCCAGAAGCTTGTGGAAATTTGTGCAAAAAATTGTGGAAATACCGTACATATTGAAACAATTTGTGATTTGGTGTTGAATAATTTCGGAAAAGATGATAAAATAGGTATAACTGCAGGTGCGTCTACACCGCCTGCAATAATTAAGGAGGTAGTTGTTACTATGAGCGAAGCATTAGAAAATGCAGTACAAAATTTAGGAGGAAGTGAGGAAGCGACATTTGAACAGATGTTAGAAGAATCCCTCGTTACCCTGCACACAGGTGACGTGGTAAAAGGCACTGTTATTCAGGTTGTAAACGAAGAAGTATCCGTTAACCTGGGCTTCAAATCCGATGGTATCATCGCAAGAGGCGAATTCAGCAGTGACCCTACTGTGGTTCCCAGCAAAACAGTTCAGCCTGGAGATGAAATCGAAGTATTCGTAGTACGCGTAAACGATGGCGACGGCAATGTTATGCTTTCCAGAAAACGTATCGAAGCTCAGAAGGGCATCGAAGAAATCGAAGCTGCTTACAACGAAAAAGCTGTTGTTACAGGTACAGTAACAAGCGTTGTAAAAGGCGGTCTGATCGCAGTTGTTAACGGCGTAAACGTATTCATTCCTTCTTCTCAGGTTTCTAATAGATTTATCGAAGACCTGAGCGTATTCAATGGTCAGGAATTGGAATTCAACATTATCGAAGTTGACAGAGTAAAACGTCGTTTCATCGGCGGCAGAAAAGCACTGGTAGAACAGGAAATCGCAGCAAAACGCGCTGCTCTGTTCGAAACAATCCAGGCTGGTTCCAGAGTAAACGGTACAGTAAGCAGACTGACAGATTTCGGCGCATTTGTTGATCTGGGCGGCGTAGACGGCCTGATCCACATCTCCGAAATGAGCTGGGGCAGAATCTCCAACCCCAAAGAAGTTCTGAAAGAAGGTCAGGAAGTAGAAGTATTCGTTCTGGACGTAGATAAAGAAAAAGGCAAAATCAGCCTGTCCCTGAAAGATGCAGACAAGAACCCTTGGAAACTGGCTGCTGAAAAATATGCAGTTGGCTCCATCGTTGAAGGTAAAGTTGTACGTATGGTACCTTTCGGTGCATTCGTTGAACTGGAACCCGGCGTAGACGGTCTGGTACACATCTCTCAGATTGCTAACAAACACGTTGTAAAACCCGAAGACGAACTGAAAGTTGGCGAAGTTATCAACGTGAAAGTTCTGGAAGTGAACCCCGAACAGAAGAAAATCAGCCTTTCCAAGAGACAGGCAGATGCTCCTGTAGAAGAAGCTCCCGCAGAAGAAGCGGCTACAGAAGAATAATTTCTGTTTTCTAACCTAAAGACTAGGTCATTTATACAGAATCATTCAAATGGATAGAACATTGTAGTTGCTACAAGGTTTTATCCATTTGTTTTTATATATGCTTGTGAAAGGAAAGACAATGGTATAAACCAAAGGAGGAAACCACATGGACTGGAGAGCGGCATTCAGTAGAGAGCATCAGCCGCAGCCCG
>ULWJ01030452.1_pt1 | contig 11868 bp, 12 predicted proteins | sample 1960221 | NCBI WGS metagenome assembly ULWJ01 (sample SAMEA4835809, study PRJEB28245) | human gut metagenome | biome: gut microbiome; material: fecal sample | place: Denmark | collected 2008 | reverse complement strand
AAGCCTCCGAGTCAGTCAAATGATTCGGAGGCTTTTTTTGTGTTTCTGAGTTTCCGACTTGGAAGGGGTGAAAAAGGCTATTTGACCCAATATTGTTACTCCGCTTGTTTATATCATTGTTCAATGACCTCAAAAGAGGATTCCTTCCGGCTTGTTGTCTTTCTTTTCTCATTTATTTATTCTGGCTTTGAGCGGACAGTGCTGAGTATTGCTCTGTTGATTCGTTTATATAGACTTATGCAGTTAACAGATATTAAATTATCTCTTTCCTTCTTGCTTATTCCAATAATATCTATACATTTGTAGTGTACTAATAAACTAATACACTAAATAATTAATTAAATACATAAACACAATGATGATTGAAGTGAAGAACTTATCTTTCAGTTATGGAAAGAGGAAACAAAAAGTCTTTAATGATTTTTCGCTGACACTGGATAAAGGTTCAGTTTATGGTCTTTTGGGTAAGAATGGTACCGGTAAATCTACTTTGCTCTATTTAATGACTGGGTTACTCCGTCCGCAAGGAGGTAAAGTGCTCTATAAAGGAATAGGCGTTTCGTTGCGTTATCCTTTGACATTGCAGGATATGTTTTTGGTGCCCGAGGAATTTGCATTACCATCCGTCAGCCTGAAACAATATGTAAAGCTGAATGCTCCCTTTTATCCGGCTTTCAGCAATGAACAGCTAAGAGCCTGTCTCCACGACTTTGACATGAATGAGGACATTCATTTGGGGGAATTGTCCATGGGTCAGAAGAAAAAGGCTTTCATGTGTTTCGCGCTGGCCGCCAACACTTCTTTACTGCTCATGGATGAGCCTAGTAACGGACTGGATATTCCTTCCAAAAGTCAGTTCCGCAAGGTGATTGCATCGGGCATGACAGACGACAAATCAGTGATTATTTCTACCCATCAGGTAAGGGATATCGACAGCCTGTTGGACCATGTGGTGATAATCGACGGTACTCATGTGCTGCTGAATGAATCGGTTAAGGACATTTGCGCGAAACTATATTTTGCCGAACAAGGAATGAATGAACCCACAGGAGATGCATTGTATGTGCAGCCTTCGGTTCAGGGAAACAGCGTGATTCTTTCTAATGTTTATAACGAAGAAACCAAGCTGAATCTGGAAGTACTGTTCAATGCTATGTTGGCAGAAAGAGAAAAAATGCAATCAATATTTAACAAGTAAAGACACAGATACATTATGGATACTAATCATTTCTTTAGCTTTTCGCGTATTGCCATGGTCATGAAACGCGAGATTATAGAAAATTGGAAAAAGAACCTTTATGCTTTCATCGGACTTTATGCAGCCTTTGCGCTGGTCGTGGTGGGTAATATGTGGGGAATGAGTATGAATGCTGAAAATGCATTTGCTAGTCCTGATATCTTCTTTGTTAGGTATTGTACGAATATACTGGGGGCTTTTATCTTTATATGTCTGTTGGGCAGTTTGATTTATGCTTCCGGCATTTTAGATAATATGAGAAATAAAGAGATGCGCATATCTTTCTTGATGCTTCCTGCAACAATGTTGGAGAAGTATGTGGCACGCTTCCTGATGGCTACGCTGGGATTTATAATAGCTGCCATTGTTGGAATGCTTTTGGCAGAGGTTACTCGTTATATTCTGCTTCCTTTGTTTGACTTGCCTGATGTGTTTCATAGTTCCGCATTGTTTAAAGTATTTTCTATGCTTACTATAGATGGTGAGCAGGCATTTAGAGGTTCCTATGCATTTAATATGGAGTATATGCCTTGGTTGGGTGAGGCTTGTGGATGGAGCTTTTTGATTTGGTCACACTCACTCTATGTTTTAGGAGGAAGTTTTTGGTACAAGAGAGCTTTTCTCAAGACTTTGGGGACACTGATTGTGATTTCTATCCTTGGCTCTATTATCACGGTACAGATTGTGGAGTGGATAGGAGAAGAAGGCATGATGGGTCTTCACGACTGGTTGGAAGAAAACTTCCAGTGGATGACGCTGAACAAACTGCTTGCATTTGGCGGTGCTTTCTTTAGTGCCTTCACAATGTTCAACTGGTGGTTGGGCTATAAGCTCTTTACCCGTTCGCAAGTTATTAAACCTAAATTTCGTTTGCTATGAAATTTAAAGAAAGTAAATCTATTTATTTGCAGATAGCCGACCGGATATGTGACGAGATTCTGCAAGGGCAATATCCCGAAGAAGAGCGAATCCCTTCGGTCAGGGAATATGCCGGCACAGTGGAAGTGAATGCCAATACGGTAGTCCGCACTTATGATTATTTGCAAGGGTTGGAAATCATATACAATAAACGAGGTATTGGCTATTTTGTATCGACAGGAGCTAAAGAGCGAATTATCACTCTTCGCAAAGATACCTTCTTGCATGAGGACTTATCGGAGTTTTTCAGACAACTGAAGACATTGGAGATTTCCATGGATGAGATAGACAAGATGTATAAAAAATATTTGGAACAACAATAGTAACACAAACACATTTTTCAGTGGGGTATCAAAACTCAGATGGTCTATCAAACCATCAACTGTAGGGGCAGGGTTTGCCTGCCCGAATACGCAAACAAGCTATTTAGGGAGAGCAATCTCGCCTCTACTAATAAAATGACAGCATAATCAACGTTTAGAAACAGTTCAATTATTTATTTTGATTGATAGTATAATGTATATAAAAAGACTACAGCGATAATCCATATTATCAGCATGGCTATAAAACATATTTTTATCCATTGGTAAAATTTCCTTAAACTGCTTTCATGGGAAGTCTTCTTTTTATATTTCTGCCATGCTGTAATATTATGCCTAAAATAGGGCACATGAATGTAAGTAGAATAGCCAGAAGTAATATAGTCTTTATATGTTTATTTATGTGGCTTTAGAATGCGCAACTAATAGCGCTTGTTAGTGCACCCGTAACCGTACAAGCTCCAAAGAATAGATCACCGACATCACATAATATAGGATGATTGTTCTTATAATAATCTTTGTGTAAAATTAGCTTGCTTCTGTATTTGAATGTTATTAGAACCAAACTTATTTTACGTGATTAAGGATGGGGTTAGTTAGTATGCTATGTGATTCGATATCTATGATTTAAGAGCATAGGACTTTTATGCTCTGAAGAAGCGTATCAAAATGAATATGCGGCTGTGGATAGGAGTTCATTAATCTTTGTTGATATTATTAGGTACGGAAAGTGATTTTATCAAAACCTTTTGTTGAATGATTGTCTGAATCTCTTTATTTCTTGATATAAGTCAAACAGTTACCATCCGAAAACTCAGTAACTTTGCACCTTAAAAAAACAGGGTAACAAGTGAATGAAATAAAAGAACCGAGAAGTGTACGCCGGAATTTGTCTAAACTGGTCGTACCTATCTTTATAGAAACTTTATTGATTATGATGCTGGGGGCAGTTGACACTATCATGCTGAGCCAGTATTCAGACAATGCAGTTGCCGCCGTCGGAGTGGTGAACCAGTTGATTATGTTTGCCTTTCTTATCTTTGAGGTGATAAACCTGGGTACCTCTGTACTTTGTTCGCAATATTTGGGGGCAAAGAAACAGAAGAATGTGGTTCAGGTGGTAGGCGTGGCTATTCTGCTCAATCTTGTGCTCGGATTAGTGGTAAGTGCTATTTTGCATTATGGTGCGCCGTTGTTATTGACACTGATGGGACTGCGTCCTGAATTAATGGTCTATGGAGTGGGGTATATGGAGATAGTGGGGGCGTTCGCCTTCTTTCAGGCACTTTCACTGACGGTTTCTGCGTCTTTGCGTAGTGCTAACAAGGCTGTCTATCCTATGATGGTCATTGTGGTGGTGAATATCCTGAATATCATAGGTAATTACTCCTTAATCTTCGGTAAGTTCGGCATGCCGGCATTGGGGGTGGAAGGAGCGGCTATTTCGACGGCTTTTGCCAGAGGAGTGTCGATGATTATCCTTTTTATTATTCTGTTTCGTAAATATATACCCAAGTTCCCGATTGACTACTTCCGACCTTTTCCCTTTGTGGAACTGAAGAATCTGTTGAAAATCGGTCTTCCGTCGGCAGGGGAGAACATGTCTTATAGCTTATCGCAGGTGTTACTGACTTATTTTATCAATATGCTTGGAAATGAAGCTCTTACTACGCGAACATACGTGGTTAATATGGTGATGTTTGTCTATCTGTTTGCGATAGCCATGGCACAAGGCGGGGCTATCTGCATCGGGCATTTGGTGGGGGAGAAGAAAATAAGAGCTGCCTATTTGTTGGGCAAGTATGTAATGCGTATTTCTATTTTAGTGTCGCTGGTACTTTCCTGTATTTGGGCTTTGATGGGGCACACGCTCTTTAGTTGGTTGACAGACAATGCGGAGATTGTCCGTTTGGGTACTGTCATCCTTTTTGTCGATGTGATACTTGAAGTGGGGCGTGCCATTAACATTTATGCCACCAATGCCCTTCGTGCAACCGGAGATGTGAACTATCCTTTTTATGTAGGGGTAGTTGTACAATGGAGCATAGCAGTAGGCTGCGGCTATCTGTTCGGGCTCTATTGGGGGTGGGGACTGGTCGGTATGTGGTGTGCTTTCTTGCTGGACGAGAACATTCGTGGCATCATTTTTGTGCGGCGTTGGAATAGTATGAAGTGGGCAAAGAAAGGATTTGTGAAATAATAAATGTGATTTTCGCAAACTTTATAGTGATTGAGGCGGTTAAACTCAATAAAAAGAATTAATTTTGCAATCTGATAATTATCTAAAATACATTATGGAGCTCGATTTACTCACGGCAATATCACCTATTGACGGTCGATACAGAGGAAAAGCGGGAGCTTTGGCCTCTTATTTTTCTGAATTTGCACTCATTAAGTACCGTGTGCAGGTAGAAATAGAATATTTCATCACTTTATGTGAGCTACCGTTACCGCAGCTGACAAGCTTTGATCATGCACGTTTTGCATCGCTTCGTGCTATCTACCAAAACTTCTCGGAAGCCGATGCCGGACGCATTAAGGAAATAGAGAGTGTTACAAACCACGACGTTAAAGCTGTAGAATATTTCATTAAGGAACAATTTGACAAGTTGGGCGGAATGGAAGAATACAAGGAGTTTATCCACTTCGGCCTTACTTCTCAGGACATTAATAATACGTCAGTGCCTTTGTCTGTCAAAGAAGCGCTGGAACAAGTATATTATCCGCAGATTGAAGAACTGATTGCGCAGCTGACTGCTTACGCAGAAGAATGGGCGAATATCCCGATGTTGGCAAAGACTCACGGACAGCCTGCGTCTCCCACTCGTTTGGGCAAGGAAATCATGGTGTTCGTTTATCGCCTTAACCGTCAGTTGGCTGTGCTGAAGGCTTGTCCCATTACTGCTAAATTTGGTGGAGCCACAGGTAATTATAATGCGCATCATGTGGCATATCCGCAATATGACTGGAAAGCATTCGGCAATAAGTTTGTGGCAGAGAAACTCGGTCTGGAACGCGAGGAATATACCACTCAGATTTCAAACTATGACAATCTGGGAGCTATCTTTGATGCCATGAAACGCATTAATACCATAATGATTGACATGAACCGCGATTTCTGGCAGTATATCTCTATGGAATATTTTAAGCAGAAAATCAAGGCGGGTGAAGTCGGTTCGAGTGCCATGCCGCACAAAGTGAACCCTATCGACTTTGAAAATGCGGAAGGAAACTTGGGAATGGCCAATGCTATATTGGAGCACCTTTCTTCTAAACTGCCGGTTTCGCGCTTGCAGCGTGACTTGACAGATTCTACAGTGTTGCGCAATGTAGGTGTACCTTTCGGACATATCATCATTGCCATTCAAAGTTCATTGAAGGGATTGCGTAAGCTGCTGCTGAATGAACATAAGATTTATGAGGATTTGGATAACTGCTGGAGTGTAGTGGCAGAAGCTATTCAAACCATTCTTCGCCGGGAGGCTTATCCGCACCCGTATGAGGCACTGAAAGCGTTAACACGTACTAATCAGGCTATTACCGAATCGTCTATCAAAGAATTTATCGAGACATTAAATGTCGGTGAAGAAATAAAAAAAGAGCTGCGTGAGATTACGCCGCACAACTATACAGGCATTTAAAACGTTATTTATTTAAAGTAAAAAAAGAAACAGAGCCCGAGAGGGCGTTATACATTAATTTAATTAAAGAGAAATCATGAGTACAGAAAATGAAAACAGACAAGAAGGTTCTGTAAACGAAGAAAACCAGAATGTCAGCCGTGATGGTGGTTATAAGTCTTATAACAGAGACAATAATTACAACAGATACAACAACGACGGCGAACAGCGTCAGTATCGTCCCCGCACTAACTATAACCGTGAGGGAGGAGAACGCCCTTATCGCTCTTCATATAATAATGGTGAGCGTCCTTCTTACAATCGTTATAATAATGGCGAACGTCCGCAGCGTCCCCGTTTCAATTCTAACAGTGAAGAAGGTGGTGAACGCCAGTATCGTCCTCGTACTAATTATAATCGTGAAGGGGGAGAACAGCGTCAGTATCGTCCTCGTACCAACTATAACCGCGAAGGTGGTGAGCAGCGTCCTTCCTCTCCGCGTCCGCGTACCAATTATAATCGTGAAGGTGGTGAACAGCGTCCGTATACTCCGCGTCCCCGTTTCAATAGCGGTGAAGGTGGTGAACAGCGTCCTTACTCTCCGCGTCCTCGCGTAGGAGGTTATAATCAAGGAGGTGGATATAACCGTGAGGGCGGCGACCGTCCTTATCGTCCGCGTACCGGGGGGTATAACCAAGGTGGAGGATACAACCGTCCTTACCGTCCGCGTACCAGTGATTATAATCCGAATGCTAAATATAGCTTGAAAAAGCAGATAGAATATAAGGATATACTGACTGATCCGAACGAACCGATTCGTTTGAATAAATTCCTGGCAAATGCAGGTGTTTGTTCTCGTCGCGAAGCTGATGAATTCATCACTGCGGGAGTGGTAAGCGTAAATGGTGTGATAGTAACAGAATTGGGTACTAAAATCAAGCGTACAGACGAAGTGAAGTTCCATGATGAACCGGTGAGCATTGAACGTAAAGCTTATGTTTTGCTGAACAAACCGAAAGATTGCGTGACTACTTCCGATGATCCTCAGGAACGTAAGACAGTGATGGATTTTGTGAAGGGTGCTTGTAAGGAGCGTATCTATCCTGTAGGTCGTCTGGACCGTAACACTACCGGTGTTCTGCTATTGACCAATGACGGTGATTTGGCTTCAAAACTGACTCATCCGAAATACTTGAAGAAGAAGATTTATCATGTATATTGTGATAAGAATGTAGCTAAGGCAGATCTCGATCAAATTGCAGCCGGTATTACTTTGGATGACGGTGATATTCATGCAGATGCCATCAGTTATGCATCGGATACAGACAAGTCGCAGGTAGGTATCGAAATCCACTCCGGAAAGAACCGTATCGTGCGCCGTATTTTTGAATCACTGGGTTATAAGGTTGTGAAACTGGACCGTGTATATTTTGCGGGTCTAACCAAGAAAGGGCTTCGTCGCGGTGACTGGCGTTACCTGACAGAACAGGAAGTGAATATGCTTCGTATGGGCTCATTCGAATAATCAAGTAAAATAATAATTAAGAGACAAAACAATGGAAAAAATTAGTAGAACAAAGGTAGTTGACCTGTTGAAGCGTCGTGATTTTGGCGCAATGGTCAATGTAAAAGGTTGGGTTCGTACCCGCCGTGGTAGCAAACAGGTAAATTTTATCGCCCTGAATGACGGTTCTACAATAAATAATGTGCAGATAGTAGTTGATTTGTCAAATTTCGATGAAGAAATATTGAAACTCATCACTACAGGTGCATGTATCAGTGTGAATGGTGAACTGACCGAATCTATCGGTTCCGGTCAGGCTGCCGAGATTCAGGCACGTGAAATAGAGGTGCTGGGTGCTTGCGATAACACCTATCCGTTGCAGAAAAAAGGTCATACGATGGAATTCCTTCGTGAGATTGCTCACTTGCGTCCGCGTACCAATACTTTCGGCGCAGTGTTCCGCATTCGTCACAATATGGCAATTGCTATCCATAAGTTTTTTCATGAACGTGGCTTTTTCTACTTCCATACTCCTATTATTACAGCATCAGACTGTGAAGGAGCCGGTCAGATGTTCCAGGTTACTACCAAGAATCTCTATGACTTGAAGAAGGATGAAAACGGCTCTATTATTTATGATGATGATTTCTTTGGCAAACAGGCAAGTCTGACTGTTTCCGGTCAGTTGGAAGGTGAGCTGGCTGCTACGGCATTGGGCGCTATTTATACCTTCGGTCCGACTTTCCGTGCTGAAAATTCGAATACTCCGCGTCACTTGGCAGAGTTCTGGATGATTGAGCCGGAAGTTGCTTTCAATGATATCATCGACAACATGGATTTGGCTGAAGATTTCATTAAATACTGTGTTCGGTGGGCATTGGATAATTGCTATGACGATGTGAAGTTCTTGAATGATATGTTCGATAAGGGCTTGATAGAGCGTTTGCAGGGCGTATTGAAAGAAACTTTCGTTCGTTTGCCTTATACAGAAGGTATCAAGATCTTGGAAGAAGCGGTAGCGAAAGGGCATAAGTTTGAATTCCCGGTTTATTGGGGGGTAGACTTAGCGTCAGAGCACGAACGCTTCTTGGTGGAAGAACACTTCAAACGTCCGGTTATTCTGACTGACTATCCGAAAGAAATCAAGGCATTCTATATGAAGCAGAATGAAGATGGAAAGACCGTTCGCGCCATGGATGTATTGTTCCCGAAGATTGGTGAAATTATTGGTGGTTCCGAACGTGAAGCAGACTATGATAAACTGATGACCCGCATTCAGGAATTGAACATTCCGATGAAAGATATGTGGTGGTATCTGGATACGCGTAAGTTTGGTTCATGTCCTCACTCCGGTTTCGGACTCGGATTCGAGCGTCTGCTATTGTTTGTAACAGGCATGACCAATATCCGCGACGTGATTCCGTTCCCGCGTACTCCGCGCAATGCTGAATTCTAAAAGATATAAATAATGATGGAAATCCTGCCCTATAACATAGAGCAGGGTTTTTTTGCATTTACCTGTAAAAAAGTTATTTAAAAACGTGGATATATGAAAATTATTTCTAATTTTGTGTATCCACATTACGCAATTTGTTAACTAAATATTATACGACTATGAAACGACATTCTTTATTTTTACTGCTGATAGCATTTATGCTGATCGGTACTTCTCGTGTAATGGGACAAAATAAATCTGCTGTTGCCCCTGCTGATTTAAAAGGTATTTGGCAGATGTGTTTTTATGTATCCGGCGTTCCGAATACTCCCGGAGAGTTAAAGCCGAGTAATTCATTCAAAATCTTGTCTGATGATGGAAAGTTTACCAATATGACGGTAATTCCTAACCATGGAGCTATTATTATTGGTGCGGGTACCTATAAACAGACCGCAGAGAATGCATATACAGAGCATGTAGAGAAGAATCTGCATTTACCTCAATTGGTGGGCTCAGACAATATCTTGGAGTTCGAGATGAAAGGTGGTGATGTAATGGTATTGAAGTTCTTTGTGAAAACAGATAAGGACGGCAATGATATCAATTCATGGTATTATGAAACTTGGAAACGGGTGAAGATGCCGGCTGCTTATCCAAAAGATTTGGTAAGATAATAAGTAGTTGGAAAAATACAATATAAGGCGGGCGAGAGCCCGCCTTATATTGTATTTTGCACAATTCTTCAAAAAATGTGCTATTCTTCATCACTTTTATGGCTTTGGAAGAACAAAGATTAGAAATAATCGTTAACTTTGTCACCAATAACATAAAATAGAAAAGGAGATTAATGTCTAAGCTTTATATAATAGCAGGTTGCAATGGGGCCGGAAAAACGACGGCATCCTACACAGTGCTTCCCGAAATATTGGACTGTCGCGAGTTTGTCAATGCCGACGAAATCGCAAAAGGTCTTTCTCCTTTTAATCCCTCAAGTGTAGCCATTGAAGCCGGCCGGCTAATGCTTAAGCGCATTGGCGAATTGCTTTCTGCCGGAGTCAGCTTTTCTGTTGAAACAACGCTCTCTACCCGTTCTTATATTAATCTCATTCATCAGGCGCAAAGTCAGGGCTATAGTGTCAGTCTGATTTATTTTTGGTTGAACTCACCTGAATTGGCTATTGAACGGGTAAAGCAACGTGTTGCCAATGGAGGGCATGATGTGCCGGCGCCTATCATTCGTCGTCGTTACCGTGCGGGATTGGATAACTTCTTCCATATTTATATGTCATGTGTGGACTATTGGATGCTGGCAGACAATAGCTCTACACCGCGTGTTATTGTGGCTGATGCTTTTCGTTTGCGGGAAGAGCCACATATTTATAATCATGAACTCTTTAATAAAATCAGAAGTTATGTCAACTGAAGAAGAATATAAGGAACTGAGCGAGAAATTGCGTTATGGTTTGGAACTGGCCGAACAGCGATTAATAGAAGAAACAGCTCGTCGTGAAGGGACGTTGTGTTATGGTCGTCCTGATGGAAAAGTGGTGCGGGTATCTGCAACGGAACTTTTGAAGCTTCGCCAGTCTGCCGGATATGCTTGTCCGGTTGGTGAATCCGAATCGGGCTGGAGACATTAAAAGAATATTTTAAATAAAAATAAATTGGGGAGATGGATTAATCTTCCCTTTTTTGCTGCCGTATGTAAGCTCTCTCCCTGAAAATCAACCAAAAAAATGCTTAATTTGTTTGCCAGTTCGAAGAAAAGCCGTACCTTTGCAAGCCGATTATTATCAAAAGTTTATAAAGAATTAATTCTTAGCGTATTAATAGTTCTTTGTCCGGGAACGGTTAGAGACGCTGGGAAGAAATTGTTTTTTAGTAGTTAACATTTAAAAAGATTTTAAGAGTGGACACTTTAAGTTACAAGACCATTTCTGCAAACAAAGAAACAGCTCATAAAGAATGGGTTGTTGTCGATGCAACCGATCAGGTCGTAGGCCGTCTCGGTTCGAAAGTTGCGAAACTGTTGAGAGGAAAGTACAAAGCTAGCTTTACCCCTCATGTTGACTGTGGTGATAATGTGATTATCATTAACGCAGACAAAGTTAAATTTACCGGAAACAAGTGGAACGATAAAGTTTACTTGAGCTATACAGGTTATCCCGGTGGTCAGAGAGAAATTACTCCTGCCCAGTTGATGAAGAAACCTAACGGTGAAGAAAAACTGTTGAAGAGAGTAGTAAAAGGTATGCTTCCCAAAAACCGTCTGGGAGCTAAATTGCTGGGCAACTTGTATGTTTACGCCGGAAGCGAACACAAGCATGAAGCTCAGAGCCCGAAAACAATTGATATAAATTCACTTAAATAATAAAGAATGGAAGTAGTAAATGCATTAGGCAGACGTAAACGCGCCGTAGCACGCGTGTTCGTAAGCGAAGGTACAGGAAAGATTACTATTAACAAGAGAGACCTTGCAGAGTACTTTCCATCAACTATTCTTCAGTATGTTGTAAAACAGCCTCTGACTAAGGTCGAAGCTGCTGAAAAATATGATATTAAAGTAAATCTTTGTGGTGGTGGTTTCACCGGTCAGTCACAGGCTCTGCGTTTAGCTATCGCTCGTGCTTTGGTGAAAATCAATCCTGAAGATAAGAAAGCGCTCCGTGCAGAAGGCTTCATGACACGTGATCCCCGTTCTGTTGAACGTAAGAAACCGGGTCAACCGAAAGCACGTCGCAGATTCCAGTTCAGTAAACGTTAATATCCGGTTTTACTTAGAACTGGTTAAGAAGCGTTTAGTATCTAAACTGCCGGGACTCTACTTTGTAGCA